>Ga0105348_1000310_pt1 | contig 36276 bp, 16 predicted proteins | sample EN8Hudsemesocosm_2_FD_83504 | JGI IMG/M metagenome (GOLD analysis project Ga0105348, IMG submission 83504) | Methane-oxidizing microbial communities from mesocosms in the Hudson Canyon - EN8C Hudson Canyon | ecosystem: Environmental > Aquatic > Marine > Cold seeps | place: Hudson Canyon... | reverse complement strand
ATCGTTGGAGTTAATTAATGATAGCCCGAACTTGGACAAATGGAGCTGATCGCCATGTAACAAACAGTAATCAACAATATGTAAAGCAGTTAGCACTTTTTGTGCCGAGGTAGCAGGCTTTAATCTATTACCGCCACAATATAGTGGAGTAGTTTGATAGCAAAGCCAGTACTTAATAGTGTGGAGAAAGCAGGAATTATTGGTATCTGTAAGCTGGCTTCCATCTTCGAGTCGAACACCAAAGTTAATTGTTTTCTTGTTCTTGCCAAATCGACAGTTCCAAATTGGGCCAGAGAATTCTGACTCTAACCAATCTGGTGATGTAATTTCGTTTTGAAACGCGGGAACAGCTGTTTTTAGCAACTGTTCGAAGAAATTCTTCCTTTGTTCGAAAGACAAATTCAAAGCAATTTTTTGCACCTCTTCTACTTCTGTAGTCGTCATATTTTTGATGTGCTTTTTTCCGTTATCAACAGCCAATTTAAGCGACATAGACGGCCCCCTGAAGGTGATCTGGTGATATTGGGTTTTCTTTTGCCTCATTCATGGCGGACATAATCTGACTAGAGCAAACCCCAGCTTCAATGCTCCATCGAACAAATGTTGCTGTTTCATACCAATCGCAAGCAGCTGCAGTGAATCTTTGGTGAGCCGGTGCACGATCAATCAAATCAACTAGGGCGTTTATCACCTTAAGCAGTGGTACCGACACAGGAATAATTGAATCGTTAGATTGATCGGAGGTGTTATCTCTCCCTACATGTAGATCATCGATCTGGCCTTCGATGATATGTAGAGGCAGCGGTTTTAGGGCATGATTTGTTAGAAATTCCGCCAAATCTTGCTCGTCAATATCAATCGCATCGAACAGATAAACACTCTCCTTCATTGCCTCATAGATCAGTGAGTTTTGAAAAACCCGTACCCACCTACCTTGAAAATAATTTAGAATCGGCTCAGGCAAATACGAGGAAAGTAATTTAGGATCGTAAGAGTCGTGGCCGAGCGCCTCGCTCATCGCTTTTACGCTTCGTGTCCGGAGATAGACGCGTACACCTGAGGAGGCTCGCATAGAGGAGCAGCCAAGGTTATTAATAATCGACTGCGCCGCATCAGTATCAACGTTATCGGATGGGCTCATAAGTGCCCGACCTAAGGGGCTCGTTTGCTGTTTAGTTGCAACAGTGCGGATTCTTTTCAATCGCTTTGGCTCGGAAAGTCCAGATGCACAGCTTATAAGAAGGTAGCGCCAACTGTCATCACTTAGCGTTGCCTTCATTCGATGTCTCGCGTCGCTCGTCAGCTCAACTATGTTATCAAATAGCTTTTTAGATGTGTCGTTAAGCCGTATGATCTGCTGTGCCTTTTTGTTACCTTTTCTTCGCTTAACGCTATCTGCAACCCATAATTCGCCGCTTTGCCGAAAGCCTTTTGCCTGTCCATGCTTGTCGTACAACTCAAAATTGAGTAACCAGCTTTCTGTGATTGCGGGATGCTGTTCGATTAAAAGCAGTATGAATGGTGTTAGGGTGTATGATCCTAAGAGGCCATACTCTTCTACAAAGCTTTTGGCGCTGCTTGCGCAAAGAAACCTAGGTAAGCTATCGAAAGGAAATTCCCATTTATAGTGTTCCCAGGTGGCGGCCTGATTGGCGGGATCGCTCATATCAATCTTGTGATTTACTTTGTATTGCTTAACCTCACCGCGACTGGCCAGCTCTTTTCGCCGATGAAAGGCTGTCATGGTTGTATTTGCGATACGTCGGCACGCCGAGGATACATGCTCAATGTCATGCTCAACAGATTTCAGAATGCTTTCAATCGCTTTATCATCAGAATAGGAAAGCGGTATATGAGTGACTAGTTTAGAATTGAACGCATTGCCGTTCATGTCTTCGCGCACGTTCGTCTCTGCACTGGTTGAGCTGGATTTCCATTGTGGGCAGAACAATGGATAAGGCGGGTTAGGCCAAATTCTGCTGTCGATGAAAAACCGTTGCGCAGTTTTTAATGTTCCGGGCCATGCGCTTCGATAAAAGTTCCTCATTGACCCATTCTTGCTCCGTACTTTGAGAACTTGCAATGAAAACATTTGCACAAAGAAGGAGTTAATGTTTTCTGGGCGTTGAGCCAGTTGTAACTCCTCCTGTGTAGTGCACAGTTCCGTGATGCCAAGAGTAAGAAGGTTTAAGTAGGCGATATCGCCTTGGGCAGTTTTATAATGACGGGTGGCTATGATTGGCTCTATCGCATCGAAAAGTCTTGTCGTTAGATCAGTTCCAAACTGCAGCTCCCAAAAAGACAGATTAACGAATAGGCTTTCACCTGCCTTGCACCTTACAAACCAGCCTTCGTAATATCTTAATCGTTTCTGACAAGGAGCTTGCTCCTGATACTCTATAACGCATTCATCGACCGCTTTGCTTTTTTCATTATATTGCAGTCTCGGAAGTAATGGCGTCGCCACACTCATCTTGTTACAAATCTTGGCCAATAGATTCCATAAACTCCTTACGCAGTTGTATTTCATTACATTCGAAGCATTTAGCTCAGCATATACAAATCCCACAAAAAGGCGCAGTAACTTGTCTTGCGACTGATTCAAATCTAGGTACTGCAATTTGCTGCCCGTAATATCTAAGCAAACTCGAAAAGTCATTAAGGTCCTGTTTGATTTTGTGAAGACCGACTTTGAGGTAATTTCATTAATGATTATCTCCCACGCCTCCTCTAAGGTGGAATCAATCACCGATGGGCGTGGGTAATTCGATAAATATCTTGGATTAATCACCGGGAATATCCCTAAATTTTTGACACTTGTCAGTTAAGAATATAACAAAATTAACTCTGTTAAGCGTACAATTAACGAGGTTTATGAATTGTGACAAGATGTTGTAATTAGGAAAAAATAGCCGCGTAAAAAGCATCCGCATCGATGTGAATTATTTTTCGTTGTTTACTGGAAGTCACAAATATTGATTCAAGTTATGTGATAATTTACTTTTTGGTCAAAATATAGATGTCAGTATGGAACAGTTTGAAGTTGAGTGTCTAGTCATTGGTGCGGGAGTCGTTGGTTTAGCGGTTGCCCGGGCGTTGGCAAAGCAAGGCAAGGCAGTTTTACTGGTTGAGCAGGAAGCCGGCATAGGTATGCAAACCTCTTCGCGAAATAGTGAGGTGATTCATGCCGGCATTTATTATCCACAGGCAAGCTTGAAAGCGACGCTGTGTGTTCGTGGCAGACATTTGTTATATCAATATTGTGACTCAAATAATGTTCCTTATCGTCGTTGTGGGAAATTGATTGTCGCGAAAGATGAAAGCCAAGCAGAAGGTTTAAGAAAAATTCAGCAGCATGCGCTAAAAAATGGCGTGGACGATATTGTTTGGTTAGCTAAAGACCAGGTGCTTGAAAAGGAGCCTTCATTGGATGTGCATGCGGCCTTATTTTCTCCTTCAACGGGCATCATTGATAGCCATGCTTATATGCTGCAGCTGCAAGCTGACTTTGAGTCTTTTGGTGGGCAATGTGCTTTTAACACACGCTTGTCTCTAAAAGAGATTAAAGCGCAGGGTTTTGAATTTAATATACAAGGCGAGTCTGCCGTTCTGCGGGCGAAAGAGTGTGTGAACTCGGCAGGTTTAAGTGCGATTAGTTTGTTCGAGGGAGGGAAGGGTTTTCCTGAGGATTGTTTACCACAGGCGCATTTTGCGAAAGGTAGTTATTTTTCATATAGCGGAAAGATGCCTTTCAGGCATTTAATTTATCCTATGCCTGAGCAAGGTGGTCTAGGTGTGCATTTAACCTTGGATTTAGCTGGCTCAGCTAAATTTGGGCCCGATGTAGATTGGCTGACGCAGACGGATCCTGAGTTTTTTGACTATCAGGTGGATGAGACCAAACGCTCTAAGTTTGAGCACTCTATTCGACAGTATTGGCCGGGCATAAATGCCACTAAACTTGTGCCCGATTACTCTGGCATTCGTCCCAAAGTATCGGGTCCAGAAGAGGCACCAGGTGACTTTATTATTCAAGGCTCAGCGCAGCATGGGGTTGTGGGTTTGGTCAATTTATTTGGCATTGAGTCACCGGGTTTGACCTCGTCTTTAGCGATTGCTGAACAGGTTCAGGGCTTATTAAGTGATTAGTCCCCATAGTGATTGTTTATTATCGATAGCGGCTATTTACTCTCTATGCTGTTTATTTAGTCTCTATACTTAGGTGTACGGGCAAGGCACCAGATATCGACTCTGCTGGCACCAGCGTCCAATAGTAGCTTACTCACTAGCTCACTGGTTGCTTTGGTGGTCATGACATCATCGATTACCGCGATATGTTTATTTTTAAGTGTTTCTTCAAGTTTTTTGGCTGGCAATGCGAGATTTAGGATAATTGAGCCCCTGAGGTTTTTTAATCGATCAACCTTGTTGAGGCTCGCCTGAGACTCAGTTAATTTAACTTTCTTCAAAATATGTTTTTGTACAGGTATGCGGAGTTTTTTACTTAGTTTATAACTTATCAACTCTGCATGATTGTAAGTTCTTAAGCGTTTTTTCTTTTTATGCATGGGGATAGGGACTAGATAATCGGGCATGTCTGCCATCGAGTATGCTTGTTCAATATATTGCGCTAGATAGTCGCAGAGGCTGGTTAGCCAGTATTGCTTTCTATGGTATTTAACTTCTTGAACTAGGCGGTTAATAGGGAAGGCGTATATAAAAGGGCTGATGGTTTTACTAAAAGGAGGTTTTGCTTTTATACATTCGCCACAAACAAAGTTACTTGTTTCGATGGGCGCTGGGTGTGCGCAGTACTTACAGTTATAAGGGTTCCAGGGTAGGTCTTCTGAGCAGGGTGTACAAATTTTAGCGCTGTTCATGGTGCTTTCATCGCATAATAAACAGGGTGTTTGCTTAATGCCGGCTATAAAAGACTGCTGTAATGTCTGAAAGCTGTTAACCAAAAAAATAAATTTGGTTGACAAGTTTGCGCTGAACCTTATCATTGCACATATCCTTATGTGTTGAATCCTGAATTGATACACGTTTTACCACGAATCGATCTTTGAGAAAATGTTATGACAGTACGCCAAGATTGGACTACTCAAGAAGTTCAAGCACTATTTGACCTGCCTTTTAATGATTTGATGTTTCAGGCCCAGACAGTGCACCGAGAGAATTTTGATCCGAATGAAGTGCAAGTGAGTACTTTGTTATCAATCAAAACCGGGGCGTGTCCTGAAGACTGCAAATATTGTCCTCAAAGTGGTCACTATAATACCGGCCTGGAGAAAGAGCGTTTATTGCAGGTAGATAAAGTGCTCGAGAAGGCGCGTGAAGCGAAAGCAAGTGGTAGTGGGCGTTTTTGTATGGGGGCCGCTTGGAAGCATCCAAGTGATAAAGATTTACCTTTTGTACTTGAGATGGTCAAAGGCGTTAAGGAAATGGGTTTAGAGACCTGTATGACCTTGGGAAAATTAACCAATGAACAGGCTGCCCAATTAGGTGACGCCGGTTTGGATTATTACAATCACAACCTTGATACCTCTCCAGAATATTACGACAAAATTATTACCACACGTAGCTATCAGGATCGTTTAGATACCTTGTCTCATGTACGTGATGCTGGTATGAAAGTATGTAGCGGTGGCATAGTAGGAATGGGCGAGCAAGCAAAAGACCGCGTTGGTTTGTTAGTACAGCTGGCTAACTTACCTCGACAGCCTGAAAGTGTGCCGATTAATATGCTGGTTAAAGTAAAAGGCACGCCGCTTGAAAACGCAGAAGAAATTGATAATTTTGATTTTATTCGCTGTATTGCTGTCGCGCGTATTTTGATGCCTAAGAGTCATGTTCGCTTATCAGCGGGTCGTGAGAGTATGTCTGATGAAATGCAGTCTATGACCTTTATGGCGGGTGCTAACTCTATTTTTTATGGCGAGTGTTTATTAACGACCCCTAACCCTGAGTCACATAAAGATATGCAATTATTCAAGCGTTTGGGTTTACGACCTGAGCAGCGAATTGAAAAATCAGATGCTGAGCAGGAAGATAATTTAAATAAAGCCATTGAAGCGAAAGAGAACGACCATTTGTTTTACGAAGCCAAATCTTCATCGGTCTCATCAAATACCATTGAAACAAGAACGATAAACTAGTTGTTTAACTAGACTATGTCAGTATTTCAAGATCAATGGCGTCGAGCGCTAAGCGAGCGAAAAGACGCAGGCCTTTGGCGGCAACATCAAGTACTTGGCTCACCGCAAGGTGTCGAAGTTAATGTTGATGGGCGCCAAATGCTGGCCTTTTGCAGTAATGACTATTTGGGCTTGGCGAATCACCCTCAGATAAAACAAGCCGCTATCGAGTGTATTGAAACAGCAGGCGTGGGAAGTGGTGCTTCTCATCTTGTTATTGGTCATCATCAAGAGCATGACTTGCTAGAACAAGAACTGGCTGAATTTACCCAAAGGGAAAGGGCGCTTGTTTTTTCAAGTGGTTATATGGCTAATTTAGCACTGCTTGCTACCTTAGTCGGGAAAAACGATGTCGTGTTGGAAGATAGACTCAATCATGCATCTTTGATTGATGGTGGTTTGCTCAGTGGTGCGCGCTTTCAGCGGTACCAACATAATGATACTTCAAGTCTTGAACGCTATTTAAATCGTTTCGCTGAGAACACACCTTCTACAGATTCATCTACTTCAGTCTCAACTACTTCAGTTTCAACTACAGCAGTTTCAACTAGTACGGGCTCACCCAGAAAACAACTCGTTGTCAGTGATGGTGTCTTCAGTATGGATGGCGATATTGCTGACTTGTCAGGCATTTCAGCTATCTGCCAGCAGCATGATGCGCTACTCATGGTGGATGATGCGCACGGTTTGGGTGTGCTTGGCGAAAAAGGTCGAGGGTGTACGGCTGCTTTGTCCCAAGAGCAGGTACCGGTATTAATGGGCACCTTTGGAAAAGCATTTGGCACCACCGGGGCATTTGTCGCGGGTTCGAATACCTTAATCGAATATCTTATCCAAATGGCGCGGCCCTATATCTATACCACTGCAATGCCGCCTTCCATGGCGGCGGCAACACGTAAAAGTTTGGCGCTTATTCAGCAAGCAGATGAACAGCGGGCTCACTTAAGCACCTTGATTGCGCATTTTAGACAGGGTGCGACTGATTTGGGTTGTGATTTAATGCCGTCATCAACGCCGATTCAGCCCATCATGATTGGCTCGAGTCAGGATGCGGTGGCTTTATCGACCTTTTTAGCGCAGGAGGGGTTGCTTGTTACTGCGATACGTCCCCCGACGGTACCTGATAAAACTGCAAGACTAAGAGTGACTTTAAGCGCTAATCATCAATACGAACATATTGACCGTTTACTGACCGCTTTAGCTAAAGCAAAAACGCTGAATATGCTTAAGCCAAAACAGGAAGACTAGGGTGTATCACTTATTGATTGTTAATGGCTGGTCTGCCAATAGCCATTTTTGGGATGCGTTTATTCATGACTTGCCTGACGCATATTCCTGTCAGCTTATCGACCTTGATTCGACGATGGGTCTCACTGATTGTTGTGAACTTATCGACTCTTATGTTCAAGATAATACGCTTTTAATGGGCTGGTCTTTGGGGGGCATGTTAGCAGCAAAATATGCTGCTTTAAGTACTAGGCGCTTTCTTGGTTTGATTACATTACAAGCTAGTCCCTGTTTTGTTAAGAAGGGAGGCTGGCCGTATGCGTTGGCTATTGATGAGTTGCTGGTTTTACGAGATGTGGTAAAGAATCATAATCTAAAGCTGCTGGTCAGGAACTTCTCCAGTTTGCTGGTGAATGGCAGTAAACAATATAAAGTAGACCGACGTCAACTAAAGCCGGTTTATACTGAAAGTAAGCTCTGTAGTGTGAGTGCATTGCTCTCGGGCTTAGATTTGTTGCTGAATCTTGACCTTAGAGAAGATTATCAGAAAATAAGCGTGCCTTTTATGGGGCTTTTTGGTGAACAGGATGCTTTGGTTTCAGTAAGACAAGTTGAAGACATAAAAATGTTGTCTCCTAAGCATGATTTTTTTGTGATTAATGATATGGCGCACTTCCCATGTGGCGCTCATCGCCAGCAGGTTATTGAACGTCTTAAATCTTTTGTGGATGCCTTGTGATGGTTTGTGAATACCTAATGATGGTTTTTAATAGAGTATGAGCGTAGAAGTATTTGATAAGCAGGCCGTTGCCAAATCCTTTGGGAAAGCCGCAAGCAGTTATGATTCGGTTGCCCATTTTCAGCGCTGGGTGGGTGAAAGCTTACTTAAAACGCTACCTTCACAGAGTGAAGCTAATTTCAGACCAAAGTCGATTATGGATCTTGGTTGTGGAACGGGCTATTTTTCATCCTCTTTATTGAATATGTATGATTCAGCAGACTATTTTGGTCTGGATCTGTCAGAAGAGATGATTCGGTTTGCTCGTCAGGCTAACTCAGCTGAGCCTTATACCTGTGACGCTGAACGATGCACTTGGATGACCGGGGATGCTGAGCTGCTGCCGCTTAAATCAAACTCTATTGACCTGGTATTTTCAAGTTTATCGATTCAGTGGTGTGGCGATTTGGGCTTGATGTTTGAAGAAGTGAATCGGGTACTCATGAAAGATGGGGTGTTTGTTTTTTCTACCTTGCTTGAAGGCTCCCTGTCTGAGCTTAAAGACTCTTGGTCTCAAGTTGATGAGAGTCAGCATGTGAATGAATTTTCTCAGCTTAAGGACTATCAAGATGCTATTTCTGATGTTCAATGGGATAGTAGAAAACTGAGCACTAAAGAAAAAGTTCTAAAGTATCAAAAGGTCAGTGATTTAACGAAAGAGTTAAAGAGGCTGGGGGCGCATAATATGACTTCGCATCGTTCAACCAAATTAACGGGCAAGCAAAAGTTGCAGCACTTTGTTTCAGCCTATGAGCGTTTTCGTCAGGAAGGTGGCTTATTGCCAGCGACATATCAGGTGCTTTTCGGTGTTTTGAAGAAAAAGTGAATTTCACGTAGTTCATTTTAAACTAATAACTCACTTTAAATTAGTAGTTCATTTTAAACTAACAGTTTACTGAATTAAAAAAATCATAAGCATGAGGTGTTCATGGGAAAGGCGTTTTTCATTGCCGGTACAGATACCGGTGTAGGTAAAACATTTGTCAGTTGTGCCTTATTGGAAGCGGCGGCAGAAAAAGGCTTGTCTACCATGGCCTTAAAGCCTATGGCGGCAGGCTGTGAGCCGGTTGATATTGGTGACGGGCGTACACAATGGCAAAACGAAGACGCTCAGCTGCTGCAAAAGCATATGACAATGGATTTACCGTATGCGCAGATAAACCCCGTCGCACTTAAAGAGCCAGCCTCACCTCATATTGCTGCCGCGCTTGAGAATAAAACTCCGAGTGCGAGCCGGATGACCGGATTTTGTCGTGGTGCTCTAATGGCTCGTCCTGATTTTGCTGTTATTGAAGGGGCGGGCGGCTGGCGGGTGCCGATTAGCCCGCGTGAAACAATGGCTGACCTGGCAAGGCAGCTCGACTTTAAAGTAATATTAGTGGTGGCCTTACGTTTGGGGTGTTTGAATCATGCCATGCTAACGGCGGAGGCTATTCGACGAGATGGTTTGACATTGGTTGGCTGGATAGGCAACCGGGTCAATACAGATGAAATGCCTCATGAGGCCGATAACATAGCCACCTTAAAATCTGCACTAGGTGCGCCAATGATAGGGTGTTTGCCTTTTAATGAAGAGGAAGGGGGGCAGCCCAAATCAGTTTGTAAGTTTATAGATCTGGCGTGTCTTGATTTGTAATATTCAGCTGTGTTTGGTTGAAAAATAGGCAAAACTTTGCTTAAATTACGTATATAAGGGCGAAAATTGTCTGTTTTACATCGAGCTATTTATACCTAGTGCGCTAGATTTAATTGAAAGCAGGTTACAGTTATGACTATAAATGCAATTTTGCAAACAGGTCTTCAAGGTATTCAAAAGGGTACTGAAGGCGTTGAAAAAGCCGCCAGTGAAATAGTGCGTGCGGGTTCGATTGACGGCCCTGCTGGGTCAAATAGTGTGATCGAACCTATTATTGATTTAAAACTTTATGAGCGTTCAATTGAAGCTTCGGCTCAAGTTGTGAAGATGGCCGATGAAGTTTTAGGCACCTTATTAGATACGCTTGCTTAGTTATGTGCGGCTTAAATTATGTCTTATAAGAGTTTAAATTGAGTTGTTCCAGATTAAGTTGTTGCAGATTAAATAGTACTAGATTAAATCGTCGCCTCTAGTAGAGGTTTTGATATGAATATTGCGCCACTTACATATAGCCAGTCTTCGCTAAGTTCAAATGCGAATACGCTTCCAAGCCAGTATAATGGGGCTTCAACAGTTAGTTCCCCAGAGTTGGCTTCAGTGCGTTTGGCTCCCTCAGTACAATTAAATCTTTCAAGTCATACCAATGCTATTGCGGCTACCAATGCAACAATACCGCCTATATATAGTCGGGTCTCTATCGCTGCGACAAGCAAAGAGCAGCTTTCACCAAACCGACTACCTGTAGAAAATGCTGGAAATATTACTACTTCAAATAGCGTAAAGGCCTCGGACACGGTAGCGCCGGGTGCAGTTTCTCAGGGTAACGGGGCTCAGGCTAACAATAGTGTTGCAGGAGACAATGCTGAAGAAGGAAATCAGACTGTTGATGAAACCGCTAATGACGAACGCCCCGCAAAAGATGCTCAAGCAGAGAACTCGGAAGCTCAAGACAGAGCAGCTGACTCAAGTATAGGTTCAGAGCCCGTCAATGAATTAACGGATGAGCAGCGTGATCTAGTTGAAGCCTTAAAGTTGCGTGACCAGGAAGTAAGGGCGCATGAAAGGGCTCATAAATCGACGGGTGGGCGTTATACTGGTGCTGTTTCCTTTAGTTATCAAGAAGCGCCAGACGGTAAGCGCTATGCTGTTGGGGGAGAAGTGCCGATTGATATTGCCCCGGTAGCTGGAGATCTTCAGGCGACTATTGTTAAAATGAATACCGTCAAAGCGGCTGCATTGGCCCCCTCAGACCCATCCTCGCAAGACAAGAATGTGGCCGCAACCGCAGCAAGAATAATTGCCGAAGCGCGCTCTGATCTGGCCATTGAAAAACAAAGCGAATCCAAGTCTGAAAGCTTAAGTAGCTCAGATAATAATGGCAAAAAATATGCAAATGCAGCGACTCAATTTGAAAAGATCGCGGGGTTCATTGAAGTAAGTACAAGCCAAATAGATGCAGTCGTATGATCAAAAGTAAATAAAACTATAAAAGTTTACAAATCCCTTTCCCTTTTATCCTGCAGTTTTCTAAATATCTGCTAATCTTCTGTTTTACAAATAAAATCGCCTTATTGTCTGGGTGTGGTGGCGCAAATTTCCTGATGAAAAGCTTGAGTCTTTGCTCTAGTTTTCACGGTTTTTGTGCTCAGAAATCTTGACAAAGTGTTAAAGCAAACGTATGTTTCAAACAGTCGTTTGATATTTAGATGCTTTAGGTTAAGCAACTACGCAATGAATGGTTCATAAACTGTTCTAATTTAAAGTTGCTTGGTTTTATCGTTATCCGCTCAACGACCAACTCTAAACGAATAGTTTAATACGGCGGATATACGAGATTGATACTGACTAATTTGATGGTCGCTATCGATGATCAACAAGCGTTAAAACGTAAATAAATAAATTTGAGGTTTTTAGCTATGCCAGAATACAAAGCTCCCCTACGCGAAATTAAGTTCATCATGAACGAAGTTTTGAACAGTGAACAGCACTATGCAAATATCGGTGCAGAAGACGCAACACCGGATATGATCGATGCAATCGTTGGTGAAGGTGCAAAGTTTTGTGAAGAAGTGCTAGCACCTCTTAACCAAGTTGGCGACCAAGAAGGTTGTACTTGGAGCGAAGGTGGCGTTAAAACGCCAACCGGTTTTAAAGCTGCCTATGAGCAGTATGTAGAAGGTGGATGGCCTTCAATGAACGCGCCGGTTGAACACGGTGGTCAGGGTCTTCCAGAATCTATCAATATTGTTATCAGTGAGATGGTTGGTACGGCTAACTGGTCTTGGGGTATGTACCCTGGTTTAAGTCACGGTGCGCGTGCAACGATTGAAGAGCACGGTACGCCAGAACAGCAAGAAACATATTTGACTAAATTAATCACGGGTGAGTGGACAGGTACAATGTGTCTGACTGAACCTCAGTGTGGTTCTGACTTAGGTATTTTGACTACTAAAGCTGAGCCAAATGCCGATGGTAGCTACAACATCACAGGTACTAAAATCTTTATCTCGGCTGGTGAGCACGACATGGTGAACAACATCGTTCATGTTGTTCTAGCGCGTCTTCCTGGTGCACCATCAGGTACTAAAGGTATTTCACTATTCATCGTGCCTAAGTTCTTACCAGATGCTGAAGGTAATCCTGGTGATGCGAATGCTGTGACGTGTGGCTCTATTGAGCACAAAATGGGTATTCACGGTAACTCTACCTGCGTGATGAACTTTGATTCATCTAAAGGTTGGTTGATTGGTCCAGAAAACAAGGGTCTGAACTGCATGTTCACGTTTATGAACGTTGCACGTATCGGTACTTCTATTCAAGGGCTAGCCGCTGCTGAAGGTTCTTTCCAGGGCGCTTTGGCTTATGCTAAAGATCGTTTGGCAATGCGTTCGTTGACGGGTCCTAAAAATCCAGACGGAAAAGCAGATCCAATTATCGTTCACCCAGATGTTCGTCGTATGCTGCTTACTCAGAAGTCGATTGCTGAAGGTTCACGTGCGATGATCTACTTTGCTGCACAGCAAGCAGATTTACTTGTACATGGTAACGACGAAGAGAAGAAAACAGCAGACGATATGCTTGGTTTCTTAACGCCTATTTTGAAAGCGTTCTGTACTGAAGCAGGCTACGAAGCGGCTAACCACGGTGTTCAGGTATTTGGTGGACACGGCTTTATCGCAGAGTGGGGCATGGAGCAGATTGTTCGTGATACGCGTATTGCTTTATTGTATGAAGGCACCACGGGTATTCAGGCGCTTGATCTATTAGGCCGTAAGGTTCTAATGACTCAAGGTGCAGCGCTTAAGAACTTCACTAAATTGGTTCATTCTTTCTGTAAAGAAAATGCAGATAACGAAGGCCTAGCGCCATTTGTTGAGCAACTTACTAAGTTGAACAAAGAGTGGGGCGACATCACAATGAAGATTGGTATGAATGCCATGAAGAACCGTGATGAAGTCGGTGCAGCATCGGTTGATTACTTGATGTATTCTGGTTATGTATGTCTAGCATACTTCTGGGCGAAAATGGTTTCTGTTGCACAACAGAAGCTGGCTGAAGGTACGACTGAAGAAGCGTTCTACAAAACTAAGCTACAAACAGCTCAGTTCTACTATGACCGTATTTTGCCTCGTACACTCTCGCACGCACAGATGATTAGTGCCGGTGCTGAGTCAATGATGGCCGTTGAAGAAGAAAACTTCATTATCTAATTTGAGTAATCAAATAAGAGTTTGAAAAAAAGCCCGCATTAGCGGGCTTTTTGCGTTAAAATACGCCGCAAAGTTTTTTCAGCTTCACTCTTATAAGGGAAAATAAGGGTTTAGCTTTGTTTGGTAGTTGAATAAACGGCTGAATAAACAGTTTAATGAACAGTTGGATGAATTAGAGGGTATTACTACATGGCAGATTATAAAGCTCCGCTTAAAGATATTCGTTTTGTGATGAATGAAGTTTTTGGCGTTGAACAACTTTGGGCTTCATTGGCAGGCACAAAAGACACCATCGATATCGAAACTGCAGATGCAGTTTTGGAAGAAGCGGGCAAAATTACTGCTTCTCTAATTGCTCCTTTGAGCCGTGAAGGTGATGAAGAAGGTTGTAAGTGGAATGAAGGCGTTGTAACGACACCTACTGGTTATAAAGATGCTTACAAAACGTTCGTCGAAGGCGGCTGGTCTGGTTTGACTGGTAACCCTGAATTCGAAGGCATGGGTATGCCTAAGATGGTTGGCGCTCAATATGAAGAAATGCTATATGCATCTGATATCTCTTTTGGTTTATACGTTTGCCTAACTTCAGGTGCAAGTCTTGCGATTGATGCGCATGGCACTGAAGAATTAAAGCAAAAATACTTACCTAAGATGTATTCAGGTGAGTGGGCGGGTGCGATGGATCTGACTGAACCGCATGCGGGTACAGATTTAGGTATGATTCGTACTAAAGCTGTAGATAACGGTGACGGTAGCTACGCGGTGACCGGTACAAAAATCTTCATCACCGGTGGTGAGCAGGATTTATCTGAAAATATTATTCACTTGGTATTAGCGAAACTGCCTGATGCACCTGCTGGGCCTAAAGGTATTTCTTTATTCCTGGTGCCACGTAACAGTGTTGATGAAAATAACGTGGTTGGTGAAAACAACAACGTCACCTGTGGCTCTATCGAGCACAAAATGGGTATCAAAGCATCAGCAACTTGTGTAATGAACTTTGACGGCGCGCAAGGCTGGTTAGTCGGCGAGCTTAACCAGGGTCTTAACGCGATGTTCACGATGATGAACTACGAGCGTTTAAGTGTGGGTATTCAAGGTCTAGGTGCAGCTGAACGTTCTTACCAGAATGCAGTAGCGTATGCGCTTGACCGTATTCAAGGTCGCGCAGCAACAGGCCCAGCTCAACCGGAAAAAGCCGCTGATCCATTGATCGTCCATCCTGATATTCGTCGTATGTTAATGACTATGCGCGCGTATAACGAAGGTGGTCGTGCATTCTCAAGCTATGTAGCAACTTACCTTGATACTGCTAAGTACTCAGATAATGCAGAAGAAAAGAAACATGCTTCAACGATGGTTGCTTTGTTAACGCCTATCGCTAAAGCTTACTTGACTGATCGTTCACTTGATTGCTGTATTGCTGGCCAGCAGGTATTCGGCGGTCACGGTTTCATTCGTGAGTGGGGTCAAGAGCAGTTAGTGCGTGATACCCGTATCACGCAAATCTACGAAGGCACAAATGGTATTCAGTCTTTAGACCTGATGGGTCGTAAAATTGTGGCTAACGGTGGTAAGTTCTACGAATTATTCGCATCCGAAGTATCTTCCTTCATCGAAGCTGAAGCAGATAATGCTGATGTAGCTGAGTTTGTTGCACCGCTTTCTGCTGCGCTTGAGCGTCTAAGTGACGTAACAGAATATGTGATTAACAGCTTTGCAGATGATCGTAATGCCGTCGGTGCAGCCTCTGTCGAATATTTAGAGCTATTTGGTTTAACTGCATATGCTTATATGTGGACTAGAATGGTTAAAGCTGCAGCGCCTAAAGTAGGTTCTGATGAGTTTTATGCCTCTAAGATCAAGACAGCTAAATTCTTCTTTAGTCGTCTATTACCTAAGACTGTTTCTCTTGCAGAGTCAGTGCGTTCAGGTAGTGAAGATATGATGAGCTTAGCGGCAGATCAGTTCTAACTGATTCTTGCTTGCTCAAAAAAACCCTGCATATGCAGGGTTTTTTTATGGGCAGCTTGTTTGCAGAGGTTATGAATTACTGTTGGTGCTGCGTGCAAATAGCGGGTTTGAATGATTTAGAGTTTTCCTAAAATAATATCCCAGGTGTCATCTAATATTGCTGCTTGATAATCACCTGTCCAAACTTTATCGGCGATCCCGTTGCCGTTACTGTCTTCTATCATTTTTACCCTATTGCCATTAATGTCGTAGAAGTACTGAGCGACAATATCCCATATGCCATCGGCATTTAAATCTCTCTTATAAAGTGTTCTGAGATTATTTTTATCATGCGCATACGCTTCGATGTAATCGGCAAAGCCGTCTAGGTTACGATCCTGTTCGTAACGCACCGGATTATTTTGGGCGTCATACTCAAATGTACCAATCGAATTAGGGGCGCCTTCTGCCGATAGATCAATGTTTTGTGATGTACGATTACCTTTTTCATCATAAGCATAAGTAATAATGATATTAGGGGTGCCATCATTGTTGTCATCAGCGGCGTAGGATGTGAGTTGACTGTTTTGGTAAAAGTATGAGCTGACTGAGTCTGCAACGTCATCACCATTGCGATCAACTTCTATACTGGATAAGTTTCCTTGGGGGGAGTAGGTGTAATGCGTGCTGATTTCAATTGATCCATCGGCATTTTGGTCAAGGTCAAAGCGTTGCAGTTTAGTGTCTTGATAAGTGTATGACTCCTCAGTATCACTTCCTTGTTGGCTATCAATAAAACGAGAAAGTAAATTGTTGTCGGTATCGTAGCTTAAGCTTTCTACGGTATTACTCGCAGAATTGGTAACTTGAGATAAATTGCCATTATTGTCATAAGTGAATGTTTTATTTATATCTATCTCGCCATCATTATTCGAATCGGTGTTTTCTGATGTTACTTGCCCGTCTGAATTGTACTCAAAACTGACAGAACTGAGTTGTTTGTTGTTTTGGCTTGATGTGAATCTAGCGGTAAGGCTAGACTTTATTTCGATGTTTAAACTGTCATAGAGGTGCTTAGTGGCATCACCAAAAGAGCGCGTTTGGGATATGTCGGCGAGTATCTTTGCATCCGCGAGCGCCGTCTGATTTTCAAATGTGGAGGCCTTGACCAGCAGGGGGATAGAAACGCTCTTCAAATTTTCGTCGTTTGAGCCTAAATTGATACCATTTTCAGGGTTGCCATCTATATCAAAAGTTTGAAGCAATGTCGCTGTATTGAGGGCGCGGTCAAAGCTGTTGACAGTGTCGCCAATCAAAGCTTCGCTAATTTCAAATTCTGTCGTGAGCGCATTGATGCCATAAAGGCTAAAAGGAGTTACCTGGTCAGCACCTTGAGTGACGCCTAGCTGTGTTCCACCTAAATAAAAGGTAACTGACTCGCCTTCTAAATAGCTAAATTCACCAAGCTCATTTGTTAAGCCGGATTGTGTCGGCGTGTCATACTTAAGCCCCTCTACAGGGCTGTCGACAAATGTTCCCGTTAAAATTGGCGCTGCTGGGGCTGTTTCATTCGCGTCACCACCTCCGCCACCGCAGGCGGTAAGTAGTGAGGCGGATATTGCTGCTGCAAGGTATTGTTTACTCATTCTTTTGGCTCCCGGTAAATTTAACAACTATTGAGGTGTCAAAGTGAGTGAGTCAACATTTGCGCCGCTTGAGCCTGTTGTAGACAAGCGAATGGTATTCGAGCCGGATAGTGGCGTGATTGCGAAAGTCGCTGTATTGAGCCAGGTTGTGAGGCTGCCCGTCGCAGGGAAGGCCACATTGCCTAAGGAAGTGCTGTTTAAGAGTACTTCTAATGGCCGGTCTCCAGTATCCAATGCGTAGCGAACTGTTAAGTTATAAGCAACAGCATGTGAGGTAAAGGTGTATTCGATATAACCTTCTCCTGAATGCTCAATGTAGCCGGTGCCAGTAAAGCCAATATTGGTTGTTGAAACTGCGTGTGCGCCACCGATAGTGGCAGTTTCAGCTTCTATTGAAATACTCGTCGGGGTAACAACATTCACTGTTCGAGTTAAGGTTGTTGCATTATTTCCAGCGCTATCGACAACGTCATAGCTAAGTACATAGGTACCATCCGTATTGACGTCGAGCGCTCCGGACGTGACAACATTGGTCGCCACGTCGCCATCGATGTTATCGCTTGCAATGTAGCCTGGGTCAACAAAAATTTGGCCATTTACGTGATCCAGTGTGCTGTCACCACTTAAGGTAATGACAGGGATAGTCGTGTCGGCCACGGTCACTGTTCGAGTGACCGTTGTCGCTATGTTTCCTGCAACATCGGCAACGTTATAATCGACGGTGTATATACCTGCGGCATTTGCAATGACATTATTGGTGGTGGTGATGCTGGCGGTACGATCTCCGTCTAGGCTATCTGAAGCTGTTGCACCGGCATCCGTGTAGATCGCACCTTGTTCGTGGTTTATGCTTGCTGAGCCGCTTAGGGTGATGATAGGCGCTTCCGTGTCTGCAACAATCACATCTCTTGTAACCGTGATTCCAGCGTTTCCTGCCGCATCTGAAACGTTATACGTAAGAGTGTATGTTCCAGCCGTATTTGCATCTACAGTCCCAGTTAAGACAACGTTAGCCGTAATGTTACCATCAACACTATCACTTGCTGTGACGCCAGCATCTGTGTAAACAGATCCTTGCTGGTGGTTGCTTGGTGTAGAACCTAGCAAGGTGATAACAGGGGCTATTGTATCTGAAACGGTCACGCTCCTAATTACTTGGATTGCTGTATTTCCTGCTGCATCCGAGACATCATATCGAATAGTATAGATGCCAGCAGTATTGACATTAACGGTGTCGCCAGATTGAATGACGTTAGCATTTAAGTTGCCATCCACATTATCAGAGGCTGTTGCGCCTGCATCGGTATAACTCGTACCTTGTTCGACTGTTACGCTTGCATTACCGGTTAGCGTGATAACGGGTACAGTGGTGTCAGCAATAATGACGTCTCTCGTCACGGTGGTTGCTGCATTGCCCGCTGCATCATTTATATTATAGCTGAGTGTGTAGGTGCCAGGTGCGTTGATATTAACGCTGCCTGTCAGAATGATGCTTCCACTTATGTCACCGTCAAGGTTATCTGACGCGGTGGCGCCTGCATCTGAATAGGCGACTCCCTGTTCATGATTGACGATTGCATTCCCTGCTAAGGTAATTACGGGTGCGATACCATCTGTAATGGTAACTGTACGCGTAACCGTAGTGGCTGCATTACCGGCTGCATCACTGACGTTATAGCTTAAAACGTATGAACCGATCGTATTGATATCGACGGAGCCCGTCATTACGACATTAACTGATATATCGCCATCTACGGTATCGGACGCGGTTGATCCAGCATCAGTGTATGTTGCCCCTTGGGGTTGGCTGACGATAGCACTTCCGGCTAACGTGATCACAGGAAGGGTTGTATCTGCCACGGTCACTGTGCGCGTTACTTGTGTTGCAGAATTTGTGGCTGCATCTGATACGTCGTACCGGATAACGTATACCCCTGCAATATTGACATTAACAGTATCGCCTGAAACAACAATGCTGGCGGTAAGGTTTCCATCAACGTTATCGGTAGCGGTGGCCCCTGCATCGGTGTAGCTCGAGCCTTGTTCGACTGCCGCGCTTGCATTGCCAGATAGAGTAATGACTGGGATTGTTGTGTCTGCAATCACAATATCACGTGTTACGGTTGTTGCTGCGTTGCCTGCGGCATCGTTTACGTTATAGCTAAGTGTGTAGGTTCCTGGGAGATTTACATCTACAAAGCCTGTTATTACTATATTTGCACTAATATCACCGTCAAGGTTATCTGCAGCGCTTGCGCCTGCATCTGCATAGGCGACGCCCTGTTCATGATTGACGATAGCATTGCCCGTTAAGATAATCGCGGGAATGATGGTGTCAGCAACAATGACATCACGCGTCACTGTAATAGCAGTATTGCCTGCCGCATCAGATAAATTATAGGTGAGAGTGTAGGTGCCGCCGACGTTAACATTTACTGAACCTGTTACGTTGATGCTGGCTGTGAGATCACCATCAACTGAATCAAAACCTGATGCGCCTGCATCAGTATATGCAGTTCCTTGTTCATGATTAATAGTTGAGTTGCCGGTCAAGGTGATAGTCGGGACTGTGGTATCAGCAACGATGACATTACGTGTAATGGTTGTGGCTGCGTTGTTGGCCGCATCAGAGACATTGTACGTCAGCGTATAGCTCCCGCCCGCGTTGCTATTGACCGTGCCTGTCATGACTATATTGGCAGTAATATCACCGTCAACACTGTCACTTGCTGTCGCGCCAGGGTCTGCGTAAGGCGTGCCTTGCTCGTGATTCAGTGGGTCGGCACCAACCAAAGAGAGTACCGGAATAGTTGTGTCGGTGACGTTAATTGTTCGGGTGACAGTGACAGCATTGTTGCTAGCTGCATCTGAAACATTATAGCTGAGTATGTAAGTTCCAGATGCATTTGCATCAACAAAGCCTGAGACTGTAATGTTGGCTGTGATGTTGCCATCGGTGTTATCTGTTGCACTGGCGCCAGCATCACTATAAGCCGTACCTTGCTCATGATTGACGGTAGTACTTCCCAGTAAAGTTATAACAGGTGCAGTGGTGTCAGAAACCACAACTGTACGTGTTATTTGAGCGGCATTATTGCCTGCGGCATCGCTGACATCGTAGCTAATAACATAGGTGCCAGCAGCTAGAGAGTTGACAGAGCCGCTTGTAACGATACTTGAGTCTAGTGTGCCATCAACATTATCTGTGGCAGTCGCTCCAGCATCGGTATAGCTTGAGCCTAATTCAATATTGACCGTACTGTTTCCTAGCAAGGTAATTACGGGTGCTGTGAAGTCAGCTACATTTACTGTTCTAGTTTGTTGTGCAGCAGGGTTACCACCGGAGTCGGTGACATTGTAGGTGATAGTGTAGCTACCAGCGACATTGGCGTTTACATTATTAACTGTGACAATGGCTGCCGTTAATGTTGCATCATCGTCAACTACGTCAGACGCGGTAGCTCCTGAGTCTGTATAGGTTGTGTTAATTTCGTGGTTTAGAGGGTTAGCGCCTGTCATGTTAATGGTTGGTGCACCGGTATCTGCTACATTTACTGTTCGGGTGACAGTGGTTGCATTGTTTCCGGCAGCATCAGATACGTTATAGGATAAAATGTAAGCCCCTACGATATTAGCGTTGACTGTACCAGTTACACCAATATTGGCGCTGATATCGGCGTCGATATTATCTGCAGCGCTTGCGCCAGGATCGGTAAATATTGTTCCCACCTCATGATTGAGTGGGTCTGCACCCGTTAAGGTAATGACAGGTAAGGTGGTGTCAGATACAACAACTGTACGCGTTAGCTGATTTGCAGTATTGCCCGCAGCATCAGAAACGTTGTAGGTGAGAATGTAAGTGCCGCCTACGTTAGCGTTGACCGAACCTCCGACAACGATATTAGCACTCACATCACCATCGATAGTATCTGCCGCGCTAGCGCCTGCATCTGTATAAACTGACCCTTGCTCAACATTAACTGTTGCGCTACCAGAAAGGGTAATGACTGGCGCGGTTCTGTCTGCAACGATGATGTCTCTTGTGACAGTGGTGGCTGAGTTACTTTGAGAATCTACGACATTATAAGATAAGGTGTAGGTTGCAGCGGCATTAACATTAACTGTTCCTGTCACAATAATATTAGCCGTTACATCACCGTCAGCTGCATCGGAAGCCGTGGCACCCGGGTCGGTGAATGCAGCTTGCAGTTCATGCAGGATAGGATTATTACCAATTAATGTAATTGACGGTGCGCCTGTATCGACAACATTAACTGTACGAGTGACTGTTGTGGCTGCATTGTTGGACGAATCAGATGCGTTGTAGGTCAGGGAATAGGCGCCAATTGTGTTCGCGTCGACCGTACCAGAGACGCCAATGTTGGCCGTAATGACACCATCAATATTATCGGAGGCTGTCGCGCCAGGATCAATAAACACCGTGCCCACTTCATGGTTTAGAGGGTTCGCGCCAGTGAGCGTGATAACTGGAATGGTCGTATCTAAGACGGTAACCGTTCTTGAAATTTGAACGGCCGCATTGCCAGCAGCATCTGAAATATTGTAATTGAGTGTGTAAGTACCTGCTGTGTTGGCATCGACTGTGCCCGTTACTGCTATGTTTAGAGAAATGTCGCCATCGATAATGTCACTTGCGGTCGCGCCAGCATCGGTGTATGTCGCACCTTGCTCAGCGTTGACGGCAGCACCGCCTGTCAAAGTGATAACAGGCGCGGTTCTGTCAGCGACAATGACGTTACGGGTCACGGTCGTTGCAGGGTTACTTTGAGAGTCAGTGACATTATAAGAAAGTATATAAGTGCCGGCAGTATTTGAGTCTACTGTGCCCGTTGCAACAATACTTGACGTTACGTCCCCGTCAGAGGCATCGGAAGCCGTTGCGCCAGGGTCGGTAAACACCGTTTGAAGTTCATGCAGGATAGGGTCGTCACCAATTAAGGCAATTGAAGGTGCGCCTGTGTCAACAACATTAACGGTACGCGTGACTGTTGTAGCTGCATTGTTGGATGAATCAGGTGCATTGTAGGTCAGGGAATAGGTGCCAATTGTGTTTGCATCAACCGTACCAGAGACGCCAATGCTGGCCGTAATTACACCATCAATATTATCTGAGGCTGTAGCGCCAGGATCAATAAACACTGTGCCTACTTCGTGGTTCAGAGGGTTCGCACCTGTGAGAGTGATAACTGGAATGGTCGTATCCAAGACGGTAACCGTTCTTGAAACTTGAGCGGCGGCATTACCCGCTGCATCTGCAATATTGTAATTGAGCGTGTAAGTACCTGCTGTGTTTGCATCGACTGTGCCCGTTACTATTATGTTTAGAGAAATGTCGCCATCGATAATGTCACTGGCGGTCGCACCAGCATCGGTGTAAGTCGTGCCTTGCTCAGCGTTGACGGCAGCATTGCCTGTTAAGGTGATAAGGGGCGCGGTTCTATCAGCGACAATCACATTTCTGGTCACGGTTGTTGCGGCGTTACTTTGAGAGTCAGCGACATTATAAGAAAGTACATAAGTGCCTGCAGTATTAGAATCTACGGTACCCGTTGCAATGATACTCGACGTTACGTCACCGTCAGCGGCATCGGAAGCCGTTGCGCCAGGGTCGGTAAACACCGTTTGAAGTTCATGCAGGATAGGGTTATCACCGATTAATACAATTGTAGGTGCGCCGGTGTCGACCACATTAACGATGCGTGTAACTGTCGTTGCAGTATTACCGGCCGAGTCTGAAACATTGTAGCTTAGGGTATAGGCACCAATCGTGTTCGGATCAACCGTCCCCGTTACGCCAATGTTCGCTGTGACATTGCCATCAATAACATCTGCGGCAGTAGCCCCAGGGTCAACAAATACCGTGCCGACTTCATGATCAAGAGGTGTAATGCCAAGCAATGTAATGACGGGGGCCGTTCTATCGGCTACGTCAACAATGCGCGTGATTGGCGCAGCAGAGTTGCCTGCTGCATCGTTGACATTATAAGTAATTGAGTAGACACCGATAGTATTGATATTAACTGTGTCGCCACCGACTACAATATTTGCCGTAATATCGCCATCCGTGTTGTCGCTCGCTGTTGCGCCTGCATCCACATAACTTGTTTGAAGTTCATGTAAGACAGTCGTACTGCCAGTAAGGGTAATGAGAGGAGGGGTGGTATCGCCCACTGTTACAGTCCGAGTCTCAGTCGGAGCAGCATTACCAACTGAATCAACTACATTATATGTAATGTTGTAAGTGCCGCTTAAAGCTGTATTGACGCTATCGCCAGCAATCACTATGTTGAGGGAAATATCGCCATCTATTGCATCACTTGCCGTCGCGCCTGGATCTGTAAAGGCCGAACCTAGCTCCTGCGCTAAAGGGTTATCGCCTAGTATCGTGATCGTCGGGGCACCCGTATCTGCGACAACAACGTCTCGAATAACGCTAACTGCTGCATTTCCTTCGGTGTCTGTTACGTTGTAGGTGAGGGTGTATGTTCCAGCTAGACTAGTATTTACCGAACCGACTATAGTGATTGATGATGTTAAATCCTCTGAAGGCGCATCAAGAGCGGTTGCGCCAGGATCAGTGAATACTGTATTTAGCTCCTGATTGTATGGGGTGCCACCTATCAGGGTGATGACAGGCACTGTGGTATCTACAACAGTGATGGTGCGAGATACAGTAATTGCTGCATTTCCGGAAGCATCTGAAACATTGTAGGTTAGGATGTAACTGCCAACGGTACCAGAAGTAACTGAACCTGTAGTGCTGATACTTGCCGTAATATCGCCATCAATATTATCTGCAGCTGTGGCGCCTGCATCAGAATAAACGTCGCCTTTTTCAAGCGTGACGGTATTAGAACCTGTCAAGGTAATAACAGGTATCGTGGTGTCCGATACGCTAACTGTTCGGGTGACGGTAACGGCAGCATTGCCTGTTGCATCGGTAACATTATAAGTAAGGGTATATAATCCGGAGGTATTCGAGTCAACGGAACCTGTTACCTCAATGCTTGCACTGATATCGCCATCACGATCATCAATTGCTATTGCGCCCGGGTCGCTGAATATGCTCCCCTGTTCTACTGCTAAGGGGTTGTCGCCGATAAGTGTGATTTCCGGTACGGTGGTGTCAACTACTTGTACGCGAACCGTTCTATATACTGTATCGGCATTATTACCTGCAGTATCAATGACATCGTAGCTGACAATCACGCCGGTAGCATTGGGGGCCGAAGTGTCTATTAAGTTGGGGTTGTTGATAACGTCGGGAGTAGCGATAACCGCTGCGCTGATATCACCGTCTTCAGTATCTATTGCGGTATAGCCGGGTTCGCTATAAACGTCACCGACTAAGAGCATGACATCGCTACCTATAAGAGTAATAACGGGTTTCTGGTTAACGCCTGTTTCACTCACTTGAACTTGAACAGGAGACCCTGATACGAAGTTTGGAAATGCGAAACAGCCATCAGAGTTAGTCGTTACTGTCTGGTCACTTACTGCCGTTTGGGAGAGCAATACATCGCTGTCTGCAATGCCAATACCGTTCTTGAGGAAACAGCCTTCTATGCCAAACGGGATGACGCCGCTGTCGAGTTTATAAATAGTTTGCGTTGTTTGGTCTATATGCCACAGATATTCGCCATCCCAGGTCAAACCTTTTGGGTCGGAGCCTTGTGTATCAAAGAAGGCCAGGATGGATCCGTCACTAGGGTTGATGCGATAAATTCTTAGGTCGCTTTGCTCACTGACCCATAAAGCTTGACCGTCCCATGCGATACCGAAAGGGCGGGCATTAGTAACTGAAGGGTTTGATTGGAACGTAGGGAGAGTTGACGGGCCGGGAATAGAAGAAACAATGGTGCCATCTTCAGGAAGTACTTTATTTATCGTGTTGGACTGCCAATCAACCACCCAAAAAAAGGATCCATCAAATGCCATATCCGTCGGTGATGGAAATGCTAAGCTGGCGAGCGCGTTTTCTGTTTCAAGATTGTCGCCGTCAACTGGGTCAACTTTTATTATGTCATCGGTAATCGGGCTGGCATTCCATAAAAAGTTTTCAGCGAAGGTGATGCCGCCACCGCCACAATACTGGCCGGCAGGCGTTGCGCTGGCACAAGAACCAATTGGTGTGCCGTCGCTGTTAATGGGCGGGTCATTTGCATCGCTTAGCGGAATGTTTAAATCGCTGTCGCCTGCAGAGAATAAAACGGTAATCTCGTCTGTATCTAAAATGTCATTAGGGTAAACGCGGTAAATTCTGTCAGTTGCAAAATCGACAACCCAAAGAAGGCCGTCATAGTAGGTAATGCCTTGTGGGGTGGTCGGCACTCTGCCATCGCCTGTGACATTATTAATTGTCAATGTATGGTTTGCAGGATTGGTGTCGGATATCGGCGCAATATCACCTGGTATAGCAAAAGATAACTGGGACAAGAGTAAAGAAAGAAGTGTGACGGTGGCTTTCGTCAATTTTCTTATAGGCATTTGAGTATCCATAATAAGTGAGTGCAGTAATTATTTTTATTACTTTGAGTACACTTGATAAGGTTTGTCATTTATCAGATGTAAACAGTAATGAGCTACATTTTGGGAATATAGCGATAATATACGGAATATTCTGCTATCTGGTAGACACAATTTGTTAAATTGGGAAATATCTTTGTCATTTATGTCATGAAGTTTTTGATGATCTATTTGGTTTTGTATTTTTTTGGCTAAAAAAACGGACTTTTTTTAGCAAAGTAAGCAAGGATTGTATTTCAGACAGGCTTATAAGTGCCTTACTAATGTAGGGGTTAGTATTGAAAAACAGGTACAATACTCTGGTGTCTTTAGGTGAGCCAAAGTAGTAAATATTACTCCAGTATTGAGTCGAATTTTATTTCAGGTTCAAATTGAGGCGTGCAGAAACAAAAAAACCAGTTACCTGGTTCTTTTGTTTGAGTATTCTGTGAGGCTTATTGAGAGGAACCTTACTTTACAGGCTGTTGATGTAAGGCTTTCAATTTAGAGGTTTTCTACTTAGAAGATTTTTACTTAGACAGTATGCTCCGATTACCGTTACTAATGTTGATGGAAAAGATGGCGTTTTCTTTAGCGTCCGAAGCGATCAAGAAGTTGCTATTTTGTTTGAAACTAATGCCTGAGAGTTTTTTGAAGGTCGGGCCTGAGCCAATCGCACGATTAGATAAAACACGACGATCCCCGTTGTCTAAGTTTACTGCAACGATAGAGTTCAATTTCTCATCTGCTACGTAAGCTAAGTTTCTTATCAGATCGAGCTCAATGGCAATGGGCTTGAGCAGGCTCACACCTGAGCCAATAGTGAGTGATGACAGCACTTTAGATGCATTGCTTTGTGTATCCCAAACAATCACCGCCTGTAGTACGCTATCGACTGCGTATATGCGCTTATTTACTTCATCTAATGTGATATCGAGTGGTTTCGAAAGCTTTATGCCATTGTTTTCTGTGAGGTTCTGGCTGGCGGCAATCGTGGTTCTTTTAGTGTCTAACTCAATGGCTTGTACTTTATCAAGGTAAATGTCAGAGACTAATAAACGGTTATTATCTGAATCAAACACAAGGCCGCTAGGTAACTTAAATGCTGTTGCGCCTAAGCTTGGATCAGGTTCAAGCAGGCTTCGGTCACCACTTTCCAGGTCGACTTCTAGTATGTTTTCTTGCTCACGCATACTGACCCACGCATGAGTCAAACTTGGGTTTATCACGATACTGACGGGTTCATCTATTTGAGGGCCTTTACCGGTTTCTTCTGTTTCACTCTTTCCATAAGCTGAAACAACTTTTCGATTGCCGGTTTCAAGATTGATAGAGAATATGGATTCAAGTTGGTTGTCGACAACGAAAGCTTCATTCTCACCGCCATACTTAAGGGCGACAGGGTTTTCCATAGAGGGCCCGTTGCCGTGCTTGTTACTGACGAAAAGGTCGCGTTCACCAGTCTCAAATTGCACTGAGAAAATAACGTTAAGCCCAAGGTCTGCTACCAGCAGCCTATTGTTTGGAATGTCTGCAACAATTTGATTGAAATTTTTGAATGGAATGCCTTTGTTATCATGACTTTGGGTGAGTATCGAGCGTAAACCGGTGTGTGTATCAATTTCTATAATACTTCTTGAGTCTTCATCAACTAACCAAAGCTTGCGGGTCTCTTGATTAGCATCGTCGCCATTCTCATCATTCTCATCATTTTCTTCGCTTGAGGTACTGACAGAACCCGCGGTCATATCTCTAATATATGAGAAAATAATTGGATTGCTGCTATTCGTTTGGCCATCACTGATAATGGTTTTGTTGCCTGTTTCAAGGTCAATAGAGACAATATTATTGGCTGCGCTATCAGCACAAAATAATAAATTGTTATGAAATACCATTGCAGAAGGGCTGACAAGGTCGGGGCCACTTTTGCTGTTGTCAGATAAAGTTGGCCAAGCATCAAACGCTAAGCCAGCATCGATATCAAATACTTTGATGATACCGCCGGTTTCTTCATTCTCAGGGGCAAGTAGTACGTATAATATGCGTTTGTCATTATCAATACTCATATCGATGATATTACCTAAACCATCAACCAGCGTGCTTAAATTATTATTTTCGACATTACGCGCCAAAATGGCTTGAGTCACGGGCTCAGTTTCACGTAAATCGAGGATCAGTTCCTGATTGCCAGCTCGATCAAACACACTGCTATGCGGTCTTAGTAGACCTGACTCATCTGCGTCGGAGCTTAATTGAATCAGCGCGGGTGATGTCAGGCTGCTGGCGTAGTTAGCTTGCTGTAAGGCATCGTTAATCAGCAGGGTATGGTTATTATCATCTATCGCTAAGGTACTAGCTTCTGAGAACATCAAATTGAGTTTAGAAAAGTTTAAGTCGTAAATCTCGCTGGAGGTATTACCCGCCCTGTCTTGAGTTTCAATATTAAGCTGCTCAATTTTGTCTAGCAGAGGTATGTTTGCAGACCAGTTTTGATACCCGTCTTCACTTTCAGCTTTAAGGCCATTTACTTTAACGCTCGCAATAGCGCTTTGGCTATCAGAGCTTGAGCCAGTGACATTAATAGCCGAGTTTGTAGTGGTTCGACTAACAAGAGGGGATTTGAGTATTGATCTCGGTGCGGTAGTGTCAGGGTCGCTGCTGCCACCATTACACGCTGTCAGGCCAATAAATGCTATTGATAAACACAGCTGTGAAATTTTTCGGGTTTGACGTGTCTTAAATAAATTATTCATAACTCTATTCTTAAGGTGTTGGAAGCAGTAGTTTAAGGCATCAGTAAGATGTGCTCATTGATGCCCTTGCTTGTATTTAACTATCGAAACGATTACTGAATAATTGTTTCCAGGCTCCAGGTGTTAAGTGTACCGGTGTTAGATAGTGTCGCCTTGTCTTCAACTTGTAAGGTCCATACGCCGAGGCTACTTTCACCATCAAATAGGCTTAGGGCATTTTGTGGAATAACGATGCCGCCGATGCCGGGTGACGAATTACACATATTCTCAACAGCACTTGAGCCTTCATCATCAAAAGTGGCGCTGATATTGTCATTCGCACAACCAAAATCAAGGAAGCTGCCCGTCGTGCCCGGTCTATCCATAATGATGACCGAGGTATTACTTGGGCTAGTGAGTGTCAATACGATATCGCCGGGCCGACCATGAGACATATCAATAATGACGTTCAGGTCAGCAAGTTGGCGATCGTCTGCGATATTCATGCTGGTCGATACAGAGGATGAGCCCACAGAAAGGCCCGGGCTTGCACTGAATGTTTTACTCAGCGGAATAACAGTCACTGATCGGCTCTGAGTGCTAGCGGCATTGCCAGCGGCATCCGATACATTAAATAGTACGCTATACGTACCCGGAGTTGCCATGTCGACTCCGCTGGAGTTGATGGCGATGTCTCCTGAGATGTCATCATCAATGTTGTCAGAAGCGGAAGCGCCAGGGTCAGCGTAGACATTGTTTTGCACGACTTCATACGGGTTATCACCTAACACGGTAATTGTGGGTACGGTGGTATCAACTACATTTACCACTCTAGAGACTGTGGTGGCGGCATTTCCTGCGGCATCAACAACGTTGTAGTTTAAGGTGTAACTGCCTGCGCCACTTGAATTGATACTACCTGTGACCACTATGTCAGCCGTTATATTGACTCCCAAATCACTCGCCGTTGCGCCTGCATCGGTATAGCTTATACCTTGCTCATGCGTAATAGGGCTTGAGCCTAGTAGGGTAATGGTTGGCGCGGTGGTGTCTTGAACGATGACGGTTCGAGTGACTGTAATGGCGGTGTTACCTGAAGTGTCAGAAACACTATAGCTAAGAATGTAGCTACCTGCGGTATTGGTCGCGACACTACCCGCTATCGATATAGATGAGCTTAGGTCTCCCTCTACCAAGTCGCTTGCACTGGCACCTGACTCAACATAAGTAGCGCCTTGCTCGATACTGGTCGGGTTACTGCCGAGTAAAAAAATGGTAGGCGCGGCGGTATCGGCGACATTAACTGTTCGCGTTACTTCGCTTGCGAAATTTCCGGCATCGTCACGCGCATTATAGGTGATGATGTAAGTGCCGGGTACATTGGTCAGTACGGTGTTGCCACCTACTAGGGCACTGGCGCTCACATCACCGTCAGCCGAATCATTGGCGGTGAAGCCTGGGTCATTGAAGGCCGTGTTTTGCTGATGATTGATCGGGTTATCACCGATTAATGTAATAATCGGGTTGGTCGTATCGCTAACGGTGATGGTTCGGGTGAGCGTTGTAGCTGCGTTGCCTGCGCTATCACTAACGTTGTAGTCAAGGGTATAAATTCCTGCCGCTCCGGTTGAAACGCTGCCACTTACAACTATATCGCCAGATATATCTCCGTCTGTATCATCACTCGCGGATGCGCCAGTATCGGTATAAGCGTCTCCCTGCTCAATATTGACTGTGTCAGAACCTATTAATGTAATTGTGGGGGGGGTGGTATCGCTTGCTGAAGCGCTAACAACATTAACCGTACGGCTTGTAGCAGAGGCATTGCCGGCAGCATCTGCTACGTTATAGCTAAGGGTATAGGTGCCAATGGTATTGGTATCTACCGCGCCTGAAGTTGTAATGCTCGCGGTGACGTCACCGTCGACATTATCAGCTGCGGTTGCGCCTGGGTCTGTAAAGATAGTGCTTACTGTTACATCCACTGGGTTGTTACCAAGTAAGGTAATAGCAGGTGCAGTACTATCACCAACGATGACAGTTCTTGTTACTGTAAGTGCATTGTTTCCGGCGGCATCAACAACGTTGTAGTTAAGGGTATAGCTGCCGATAGTGTTCGTATCGACGGCGCCACTCACCACAATGCTACCGTTAATGTTGCCATCAATATTATCACTGGCAATTGCGCCAGGATCTGAATAGGCTGCACCTAAAGCAACATTTTGTGGGTTGTCGCCTAGCGTTGAGATAACGGGGACCGTTGTATCTGCGACATTGATAGTGCGAGTAACTTCGATAGCCGCATTACCTGCGGTATCAGATATGTTATATCGAATGATATAGGTTCCTGTTGCGGCGGTATTTACTGTGTCTCCTGATGTCACGATACCGGCGCTGATGTCACCATCGACAGTATCAGAAGCGTTTGCGCCTAAGTCCGTGAAGGCGGCACCTTGCTCTACGTTAACCAAGCTGCTACCAATTAAGCTAATTGTGGGTAGGCCCGTGTCGGCTACAATAACGGTTCTTATAAGGGCTGTTGCAGGGTTGCTTGAAGCGTCACTGACGTTATAGGTGAGGGTGTAGGTACCTGCAATGCTGGCATTTACCGATCCAGTCACGCTTATATTGGCCGAAACATCGCCATCGGTAGAATCTATGGCTGTTGCACCTGCATCTGTATAAATCGTGCCTTGCTGGTGATCAACAGCGCTATCTCCATTTAGGGTAATGATAGGTGCGGCTGAGTCAGCAACATTCACGATTCGTGTGATCGTTGCTGCTACATTACCTACGGCATCTGAAACGTTGTATGAAAGGGTATAGCTGCCAGCAATATTACTGTCTACACTGCCTGTAACGACGATATTAGCTGTAATGATGCCATCAATATTGTCGTTAGCGCTTGCACCTGGGTCAGTAAACGCGGCACCCAGTTCAATATTCATCGGATCACTACCACTTAGAGTAATGACGGGTGCGGTGAAGTCATTGACATTAACTGTTCGTGTCTGCTGAGCGGCAGGGTTGCTGCTTGAATCGTTGACATCATAAGTGATGACATAAGTCCCCGCCAAAGCGCTATTGACCGCATCACCACCGATGATAATTGCAGAGCTCAGGTCGCCATTTATGGCGTCACTTGCTATTGCGCCAGGATCAACAAAAGAAGTGCTTATCTCATGATTGATCGGATTACCACCCAATATTGTGATCGAAGGCGCGCCTGAATCTTGCACATTTACCGTCCGAGTAACCGTGCTAGCCATATTGCCTGATGAATCCGTAACGTTATAGGAGAGGGTATAGCTACCGACTGCTGAAGGGTTAACTGAGCCAGATATACCAATGCTCGGAGTAAGGTCGCCGTCAATACTATCGGCAGCGTTAGCGCCAGGGTCTGTAAATATAGTGCCTACTTCATGATCCAATGGATTGCTTCCCAGCAAGGTTATTACGGGGAGGATCGTATCCGAAACAATAACGGTTCTGGCGAGCTGTGTGGCAAAATTTCCAGCGAGGTCTCTTGCATTATATGTGATCGTGTAAGTACCTGCTGTGCTGGTGTTGACAGTATCGCCCCCAATGAGAATGCTCGTAGTCACATCGCCGTCGATGATATCGCTAGCCGTTGCGCCTGCTTCGGTATAGATGCCACCTTGTTCTACATTGACTGTATTGCTACCGAGTAAGGCAATCACAGGGGCCGTTCTATCGGCCACTACAACATCTCTTGTTATGGTGGTTGCTGCATTGCTTTGAGAGTCGCTGACATTGTAGCTCAGGGTGTAAGTGCCAGCGGTATTAATGTCGACAGCTCCGCTTACGGCAATGTTGGCACTTAAGTCACCGTCAACTGCATCCGAAGCAGTGGCACTGGGGTCGGTAAAGGTCGTTTGTAGTTCATGTAATATCGGGTTTGAACCGATCAGTGTAATGGCGGGTGCGCCAGTATCAATAACATTGATCGTGCGCGTGAGGGTTGCTGCAGTATTACTTGAGGCATCACTCACATTGTAAGTAAGGGTATAAGTGCCAAGAGTGTTTGGGTCGACTGTGCCTGAAACACCGATATTTGAAGATAGATTGCCATCAATGTTATCTGCCGCAGAGGCGCCAGGGTCAACAAAGATAGTGCCCACTTCATGGTTGAGTGGGTTGGCGCCTGTCAAGGTAATCACTGGAGTCGTTCTATCAGCGATATCAATCGTTCTAGTGATAGGGGCTGCGGCGTTGCCAGCAGCATCACTAACATTATAACTTACAGAGTAAATACCAGCAGTATTGATATTGACAGTGTCTCCACCGAGCACAATATTCGCTGAAATATCGCCATCTACATTATCGCTGGCGGTTGCGCCCGCGTCAGAATAGGGGGCTTGTAAATCATGCAATATCGTCGTGCTTCCCGTTAAAACGATGAGCGGTGGCGTCGTGTCGCCGACGATGACTGTTCGGGATTGAGTGGGGGCTGCGTTGCTCGAGGAATCTGATACATTGTAAGTGACATTATAAATACCGATTACGCTGGAGTTGACGGTATCTCCACCAATAACAATATTAGCCGTGATGTCTCCATCACTAGCATCGTTCGCTGTCGCGCCAGGGTCTGTGTAACTTAGACCCAGCTCTTGGTTGTAAGGGTTGCTGCCAAGTAGGGTAATAGTCGGTGCGCCGGTATCGGCGACGACGACATCACGGATAACACTGGCAGCAGTATTGCCTTCGGTATCGCTGACATTATATGTAAGTGTATAAATGCCTGTCACACTGGTATTGACTGAACCAACGACAGCGATTGAAGCGCTTAAATCATCCGATGGTGCATCAAGAGCTGTTGCGCCAGGGTCGGTGAAAGCAGTGTTAAGTTCTTGGTTATACGGCGTGCCACCTACTAAAGTAATAACGGGCGCGGTGGTGTCAATAACATTAACTGTGCGGCTGACGGTTGTTGCAGCATTGTCAGCAGCGTCAGAAACGTTATAGCTGATGATGTAAGTACCAACTGTCTGGGTAACAACAGAGCCTGTTGTAGAAACGTTTGCGCTAATATCGCCATCAATATTGTCGCTAGCGTTTGCGCCGGGGTCGCTATAAGTATTCCCTTTTTCAATTGTCTGCGGGTTAGCGCCGTTTAAGGTAATTAATGGCATGGTCGAATCTAAAACAGCAACAGAGCGTGTTACGGTGGTGGCCGCATTGCCAGATGTATCGCTAACATTATAAAAAAGCGTATAGAGTCCTGGTATGTTGGTGTCGACAGTGCCGGTTACGACGATGTCAGAAGTGATATCGCCATCTCTTGCATCAATTGCTGTTGCACCAGGGTCAGAGAAAATGCTTCCTTGCTCAACAGTAAGCGGATTATTTCCATTTATGATGATGACAGGGGAGGTTTCGTCAACTTCCTCTACATAAACTGTTCTATATACGGTATCCGCATTGTTTCCGCTGGTGTCAATGGCATCGTAGGCAACAATAATGCCTGTCGCATTGGCTACTGATGTGTCAATTAAGCTTGGGTTGTTGATAACGTCAGGGCTTGCAATAACATTAGCTGTAATGTCGAGGTCTTCGGTATCAAATGCTGCATAACCTAGTTCAATATAGCTGTCATTTACTAACAGGGTGACATCTCCACCGGTGAGTGTGATAACAGGTTTTTGGTCGATGCCGCTTTCGCTTACCTGAACTTGAACTGGGCTACCAGAAACAAAACTGGGGAACACGAAACAACCATCGTCGTTAGTGGTGACCGTTTGGTCACTCGTCGCATTTTGAGTGAGTAGCACATCACTGCCTGCTATACCTACGCCATTTTTTAAGAAGCAACCTTCGATGCCAAAGGGAATGACGCCACTTTCTAGTTTATAAATAGTCTGGGTTGTTTGGTCGGTGTGCCATAGATATTCGCCATCCCAGGTTAAACCTTTTGGGTTCGCGCCCTGCGTGTCGAAAAAACGCAGTATAGAACCATCAGTGGGGCTGATGCGGAAAATCCTTAACTCGCTTTGATCGCTTATCCATAAGGCTTGTCCATCCCAAGCGATACCAAAAGGTCGGGCATTCGTGACGGATGGGTTTGATTGATAGGAAGGAAGTGTTGAGGGGCCGGGGATGGATGAAACAATCGTGCCGGTTTCTGGTAGTACTTTATTAATCGTGTTTGACTGCCAATCGACCACCCAGAAATGTGAACCATCAAATGCCATATCTGTTGGGGAGGGGAAGGCTAAGCTGGCGAGTGCGTTTTCGGTTTCAAGATTGTCGCCATCCACAGGGTCAATTTTAATAATATCATCGGTGATTGGGCTCGCGTTCCAAAGAAAATTCTCGGCAAAAGTAATACCGCCACCACCACAGTATTGTCCTGAGGGTGTCGCACTGGCACAGGAGCCTATTGGCGTCCCGTCACTATTAATGGGTGGGTCATTGGCGTCAGTTAATGGCAGGTTTAAGTCGCTATCGCCTGCTGAAAATAACACAGTTACTTCATCGGTATCGAATACATCGTTTGGATAAACGCGGTAAATTCGGTCAGTTGCAAAATCTACGACCCATAATTTGCCATCATAATAGGCGATCCCTTGAGGCGTGGTAGGTACGCGTCCGTCGCCTGATACATTATTAATTGTCAATGTATGAGGGCTGGCATCGGTTTGGGATACTGACGCAATATCTCCAGGAAGAGCAAAGGATAATTGGCAGAAGAATAAACAAAGCAGTGTGACGGTAGCTTTCGTCAATTTTCTTATAAGCATGAGGGCATCCATATGTACGCCTGTACTGTGAGTTGTGAAAAGTTTCAGGAATATAACGATATTAGTGGGGGTTTTCTGCTGTCTGGTACTCACTAATCACTATAAGTATAGGATTTTTATAGCTTTTTTACATTACCGGAACAAACGTTGTCATATTCGGAACTGATAAGAAAGTAAGTTGAGGTGTGCCACGTTTGTGGTCTGAAGCTCAATAAATTGAGGTTTATCGCCACTCGTCTGTTTGTTTTCTGATGCAATGCTCGAACTGGGTTTTGTGGGTGCGATTGTTTCATTAATTCCTGGCCCCTCAACACTCCCCTCCTATCAATCAAGCCCATCAGTCATGAATGCCTGACGGTTTGGGGCTCAGAAAGTATTTTACTGACCGTGCTGGATTGCCAGTCAATCACTCAAAAGTAGGGTTCATCAAAAACCATATCTGTCGGGGGGTGAATGCCAGGCTAGCGAGCGTGTTTTCTGTCTCAAGGTTATCGCCATTATACTGGTCAGAAGATGTCGCGCTGCACAAGAATCAACTGGTGTATTGTCGCCATTAATAGGGGCACTCTGTCGTCGGCGGTGACGTTGTTAATTGTAAGAGTATGGTTGGCAGTGATTGCGTCGGATATGAGAGTAATATCATCTGATATGGGAAATGATAAGTGGGAGAAGAATAAGGGCAGAAGTGTGGTGGTGGCTTTCGTCAATTTTCTTACAATCATTTGAATATCCATATAAAGGAGTGAGGTTATTGATTGAATCAAATAAAAAGCAAAGAGTTTGTGGCCTGAACCAATTGATGATTATGGAGGTTTTGAAAAGAGCTTTGTTTAAGAGTGTGACGGTGTGCAACTTAATGTGAAGCTTGCTGGTAATAAGAGTGTGTTGGGCTAGTATTCGTTATATATAAAATGATTTTCTTGAATGTAAATGGATCGAGCGTTATGTGAAGTGAGAATAAAGTATTTATTTTTATATAAAGTATTGACCTTAAGTCGGGGTTATATATAATGCGCCCCTCTTCTGAAGGAGGCGCCGAAAAAGACGCTCACTACGGAAGAGAATAAAAGCTAGTTTATTTAGTTAAACCAAATACTTAGCTTTTATGTT
>Ga0105348_1000306_pt1 | contig 36480 bp, 25 predicted proteins | sample EN8Hudsemesocosm_2_FD_83504 | JGI IMG/M metagenome (GOLD analysis project Ga0105348, IMG submission 83504) | Methane-oxidizing microbial communities from mesocosms in the Hudson Canyon - EN8C Hudson Canyon | ecosystem: Environmental > Aquatic > Marine > Cold seeps | place: Hudson Canyon... | reverse complement strand
TGGTTGGGCATTGGCATCGATGAATATGGAAATTTTGCCAATAATAATGAAGGCAAAGATGGTGGCTCAGGTTTTGAACGTGACTCGGTTGCCCTAAGAGGTTCTGGTAGCGGAACAAGTGGTTATAAATATTTAACCAGTACCGGGACGCTATCGCCGGGTATTGATCAAAGTGGCAGTACGGCTAATCCGGGCCACCGTTATAAAATCTCCATTGACCATACGATGGGAGGAGATCAAGCCTACGTGAAAGTAGCGCGTGATACTGGCGCGGGTTATGTTGATATCGTGCCCAGCTTCGATGTATTCGCGGTTAATCCCTCGCAGGATAGCGTTCCTGAAAATTGGGTGGTCTCTTTTACGGGGTCAACTGGCGGCTCGACCAACATACACGAAATTAGTGACCTGCAAGTGTGCGCCGCTCAACCTATCGGCACTTATGGTGGCCCAGACCATTATGAGATTACGCATGCCTCATCGGGCATCACATGTGAGAGTGCGCAAGTGACAGTGACTGCGCATGACGCCTCTCATGACCCTTTTGCCGTAAGTGAAAATACCGCTGTCGATATAGTCGCAAGCCCTAGTGTTGAAAATATTATATCTTCGCCCGTGACTATCTTAGCGGGTACCTCTTCGGCGACCTTTGATATCAATCAAACGACGGCCTTGAGTAATATAGATTTTGATGTCAGTGATGGCAGTGCAACAGATTTAGATGATGGTGGCGCTGAAGATCTGCGGTTTAATTTTGTCGATACCGCATTCCGCTTTTATGCCAATGGTAGTGCCAATGCGATTAGCAATCAGGTAGCAGGCCTAAGCACATCCGGGCAAAATCTGACGCTTAAAGCGGTTAAAACAGATGACGCCAGTGGCGCGTGCATTGCAGCATTGACTGGCACCACAAGTGTTGATATTGCCTATGAATGTAACAATCCGACAGCCTGTACCAATAGTGATTTATTAGATTTTAGTGCGGTAAATACGCGGACTATTTCTCGCAACAATAATGCGCAAGCGAGTCTTAGTTATGCCAGTGTAGATATGGCATTTGATGCGAGTGGTGAAGCACCGTTTTCTTTTAATTTTTCGGATTCCGGACAAGTTACGCTCTACGCTCATAAAACAGTTACCGCCAATGACCCTGAACCAGCGTTTACGCTAGCAGGAAATAGTAACGCTTTTGTTGTGAGGCCTTTTGGTTTTGATCTTACCTTGGCGGGTACGGATCAGTATGCGACTGACCACACTGGTACAAGATATACGACGGCAGGTAGCGATTTCGGTATGCAGATCAGGGCGGTCAATTGGGCATCGGCGGATGATGCTGATAGTGATGGTGTGCCTGATAGTGGCGCTAACTTGAGTGACAATAGCGTGACACCTAATTTTGGGGAAGAGAGTAATGCCAGTGCTGTGACGCTAACGCATTCGCTTACTGCGCCTTCTGGTGGCACCTCAGGTATCTTGAGTAGCACATCGGTCGAAGCCGGTGGCTCATCTTCACGTTTTTCCAGCGCGGTTGCGAGCGCCACGCTAAGCTGGGACGAGGTCGGGATCATAGATATTAGCGCCACGCTGGAAGATTACCTCGGTGCGACAGCGGTCGACATAAGCGGCATTGCTAGCAATGTAGGGCGATTTTATCCCGCCCGTTTTGACGTATCAGCGAACAGTGGCAGTTTTTCCGGAGCCTGCGACACCTTTAGCTATATTGGGCAGGACTTTGGCTATGAAACGGTACCCAGCCTAACGATAACGGCAAAAAATGTTGTTGGTGCTACGACCCAAAATTACACCGATAGCCACTTTATGAAACTCGTATCAGGTGACATTTCAAGAGTATTTCCTTTGAATGATATTAATGAGCCAGGTGCCGAAGGCAGTAACCTGATGGACTTGTCGACAAACCCCTTGCTCGGGGCGCTTTCAGCTAGTGGTATCGCAGGGGTAATGACCTACTTATTTGATGCAAATGATCGTTATCGTTATGTCCAAAACAGCAATGCTTTGATTGCACCGTTTGAGTCAGAACTGAGTATTGTTACCAATGATTTTCAGGATGTTGATGGTGTCACAGCCACTTCTATTCCCCCAATTACGCCTACAGGTACCTGGGTTCGTTATGGTCGCTGGAACATGAGCAATGCCTTTGGCCCAGAAACCGCTCACTTAGAGATGCCCGGGCAAGTAGAATATCTCACAGATACTGGCTATGAACTTAATGCTATCGACACCTGCTCCGTTCTTTCCAGCAGCATACTGAGTACTAATCCTGCTGGCTCGCCAGGTAGTGGCGGTATCAATAATATTGCCGTTGGTGGCGGGGAGAGCAACTTCAGTTGTGATAGTTTGTTGGAGGGAGGTGACGGGAGTTTTAGCTTTAGCATGCCTGGTGCGGGATACACGGGTTCGATAGATCTTCGGTTGGATTTATCTAGCCAGTCGTGGCTTCGACATGATTGGGATACTGATGGTGATTTTGAAGACCATCCAGATGTCACCGCCTCTTTTGGACAATACCGAAGCCATGACCGCATAATTTATTGGCGCGAAGTAGGTCGATAAACTTCATATTAATATGCAAGTACTTTCATTTAATTTGATTAAGCTACGTCTGATAATGCAACGACGTAAGCTACCTTTAACTCTAGGTAACTCATAGCGCCCGCAATTTGTATAAGCAATAGTATTCAAATCTTTTTTGAATCAGGCTCTTAACAGTCCACAACCAAAGAAAGTAAGGATTTACAGTCGAATCATCAGTTTCTTCTATACTTAGTACTACACCTAAAATAGTTTAGCTGCCGCAGGCATCGTTAGTTCTGTCCGAAGGTGTAAGAATAGAGGGTGATTTGATGCGCTATGAAATAGAAAAGTGTCGTCTTTTGGCTACTGCCATGAATCCAATTCGCTTCTGCTCTCACAGTTGGGCTCTAGGTTATGCTGCTGCTTCAGTCCTGGGCGGTGATACACCCGACCCAAGCCTTGGCGAGGCTTGCCCCCATCACCGATTACTCTATGACTCTCGCTACTCTTATTTATGTACGGTTACCTGTGGTACGGGTGATGAGCAGGCTACAAGGTTCACAGACGTGAGGGCGCCCAATTGATGAAGCATCGCCTAATATGTTTTTTTGCCTTGGCCATGCTGTGGGCTGGAGATATCTATGCCACACAATGCTCGGATGTCTTTCCTGGCCCGCAAACATTTACGACCAACTCTGTCGAAAGCATAGAAAGTGGTGTTACTTGCAATGGTGGTACCTGCAGTCCCGGGTCGTTTACCGCTGTTAGTCCGTTTCCCAGCTATAGCTCTTCGGGAAATTTCAGTTCATCAACCATCGTAGGCGGGACTACTTACGCGCATAATAGTTGGAATACATCCGAAAACCAAACCGTATCCTTCAGTGGTACGGGAACTGTCATTATCTACATAAAGAATAATGCCACTATAAAAAAGGGCGTAAAAATCAATGTCGGAGGAAACCCTGCTAACGTCCTGATGATTTTCAACAGGACCTTAAAAATAGAAGAAAATGCTGTGATCAATGCATTTATTTACGTCAATGGCAGTGAAACCACAATTGAAAAAAATTCCACAATTAGTGGTGGTCTAGCAGCCAAAACCAAGTTGACTCTCAAAGAAAGCAGTACTTACACCTATACACCGGCCGATGCTGATAATATCGATGCATCTAGTTTTTGTGAAGGCTCTGCACCGTCTGTGCATCACTATGAAATTGAACATGATGCAGTGGGTTCTACTTGCACTAACGAATCGGTAACGGTCAAGGCTTGCACTGATGTTAGTTGTTCGAGTTTGAGTACTAACTCAGTTAGCCTAGACTTTCAAATAGATGCACTTACCGAAACATCAGCAACTTTTACCGGAAGTACCAGTGTGTCGATTAGTCATCTTATATCGGAAACCGTGACTTTTTCAGTCGCCAATCCAAGTATTACGCCGACAAACAGTTTAATGTGCGATAGTGGTAGCGGCACGAGTTGTGACATGGTCTTTTCATCGGGCAGTTGCCAGCCTATCGCTAACTGGCAAATGGAGGCGTCGTCCTGGAATGGATCCTCAGGAGAGGTCGTCGATAGCAGTGCAAGCGGCTATCACGGTACCGCCGTTAATGGTGCGCTCACATCAAATACGAGCCCTGCAATTAGTGGTGATCCTGGCACCTGCAGTTATGGTGCTTTTGATGATGCCGGTGGTTCGAATGGTGACTATGTTGAAATTTCTGGTTTTCCGAATTTAACGACGGATTTCACCATGACCTCTTGGGTGCGTACTGAAGATCGTACTCGGGCGGGGCAGCGTATTTTTGCGGACGATCAGTCCGACTCTCAGGGTTATGCGGTGAGTATTGGTGACCCCGGAACCGGCCGGATACGCTTCTATTCTCGCGGGGTGAGTCCGGTGAATATGGATACAGGTGCCGTGATCAATAATAACACGTGGTACTTCATTGCTGCGGTGGCTGATATCACCAATAAGCAACGTACGCTCTATACTTATGCCAGTGATGGCACCTTACTCGATACCACTGAAGCAAGCTATACCGGCACGTGGGGGATAGATTCTGGCCCGGCAACCCTCGGTGGTGAGACAATCAGTGGTGAAACGGGTAACCGCTTCAAGGGGAATATTGACGAAGTTCGAATGTATACAGGAGTTCTATCGCAGTCGTATCTCAATAGTATTTTGACGGAAACTCATCCATGCGGAGCAGGCCTGCTCAGTCATCTCGCGTTTGAACAAACGGCCTGGAGTGGTGCTGGGGTTACAATTGATGATACCTCAGGAAATGGAAATGCCGGCGTCAGTGTTGGTGCCGCTGGTAGTCATGCTGCCGGTTATTTTTGTAAAGGGGCGATGATTCCAGATAATAGCGACTATGCAACGATCGAGGCCGTCAACTCCCAGCAAGATATCAATGGCTCAATGGGCAATAACGGCACAATTATGCTTTGGTATCGTGCTGAGCAGGACTGGAATGGTAGTGGTGATAGAATTTTATTGGATGCCAGTACCAGTATCTTTGGTAGTAGCGGTGATAAGTATTTCTTATTATCGAAACTCAATGATAGTCGATTACGTTTTTCCCTTGAAGATAGTACAGATAGTGATTTTGATTTATACACCGGTGTCAACACTATTACGGCGGGTACCTGGGTTCACTTGGCTGTAACCTGGGATATGCCGAACAATGAAATGAAAATATTTGTCAATGGCAGTGAATCTGCTACTCAGACAATAAGCTCAAATGGCGTGCTGGGGGAAGTTGGGCCAGTTTATTTTGGCGATAACTCTTCGACTTACGAAATCGTTTCAGGTCGTTCAGCGTATGGGCGTTTGGATGAGATAAGGCTTTATGACAACGTGCTGGATTCATCGGAAATCGCCACGGCCATGGGTGATAGTCATACTTGTACCAGTTGTACTCTAGGCAGTTTTGCTCTCACTCAGCCAAGCGTCGGACTAGCATGCCCGAGTGCGCGCTCAAGCATTGGTATTCAGGCCATCTGTGCCGACGGCAGTACTCAAAAGACCGACTATATAGGGACGATTGACCTCGCCAGTGATGAAAATGCGAATAGTGACTTTTATGCGGCCAGTTCAGGCGGCTCTACGATCAGCAGTATCACCCTGGATGGTTCAGAAAGTGGTGCGGCTAGCGTGTACTTATTCCATAAAAACGAAAATCCAGATTTGCGGGTGGTAGCAAGTGATTCGGCTGCTAGTGTGAGTAGTATTGCCAGTAGCGGAATTGATTTCCGTACAAGTGGTTTTGTTGCGAGTACGCCAGCAAACTTTACCTGTGGAGCGTCGGGCGCTCTTACTTTAACTGCATTTGGGCAAACTGAAAATACCAGTGGTACCTGTTCGGTTCTGACTGGCTTTGGTGGGGATAAAGCTTTAAAAGTTTGGACTGATATTAATATCAATCCAAGTGAATCGCCCAGTGTTAAAGATACCGGTTTGCCTCGTAATATGTCATTTAATGGCTCTTCTATTGGGGATAGCCAACCAGGTAGTAGCAATGCCGTTGCCAATTTTAGCGCCGGTATTGCCAATGTCAGTCTGGCTTATTTAGATGTCGGAGAAATTCTTGGGATAAACGTTGCTCACGATGATGCTCCCTACGATGGTTCTGTTCCTGAAATCTCTGCCTTAACTGCTGCGCCTATCAGTCAGTCATTTACGGTTTATCCCGCAGCCATTGAGGTAAGTGCAGATAGTGCAAATGCTACTTGTACAGGTGCAACAGAGACTCTTTTGGGCCAGTGCTCTATCCTCGGTGCCGCTGGGTCTAACTTTTCAATCAGTACACAAGCCTTATGTTCTGATTCGCCTGGGAGTCTTGCTCCCAGCTATCGTGGGCGTGTTGACTTAAGTCACCAGCTAATCGCGCCCTCTGCTGGTGTGCCAGGTTCACTTTCTGTTACTCAGATTGAGTTTGACGGAACTGAAGCAGTGGCGGGTATAGTCGCAACGAATAACCAAAATATCAGTGAAGTAGGCGTATTTACTTTAACTGTATCGCCAGCAGCGGCCTATTTTGGAGAGGATATTCGCACTTATAGTGATTCCTCATCGAATATCGGGCGTTTTACACCGGATCACTTTATTGTTACAACAAATGATGGTGACCTATCAAATACGTGTAGTGGAAGCTTTTCTTATATTGGGCAAGCAATATCTTATGCCACTACACCAAGTGCTTTAGTTATTGCAGAAAATTCAGGTAATCAGACTACGCAAAACTATACTCAATCTGATTTTATGAAACTCTCGCCAGCGAATATAGTTCGAAGTTTTTCAAGTGCAGATAATACTCAGCGCAATAAAGACGATAGTGCATTTATGTCTGTTGTTAGCGATATGATTCAAGGAAGTGGCAGTGTTGTGGCTGGGGCTAATCCTGGGGAGCTAATCTATACTTTTGACGCTTTTGATACGTTTACTTACAGCAAAGATATTAACTCCGAAATAGGTGATTTTAGTGGCAGTTTAACCGTCAATGCCACGACCTTTAAGGATAGTGATGATGTCACAGTACTTGTCAATTCAGCTTGGACACCTACAGCAACATCTGCAACGCCCATCCGCTATGGTCGCTGGATGATGCAAAATGCATTTGGGCCAGAGACAGCTGCTTTGGCGATGCCTGGTTATATGGAGTATTTGGACGGTGCAGGTAACTATACGATTAATACCGCTGATAATTGCACGTCGCTAAGTGCTACGGCAGCAAGTGGCACGGTCGGAGTCGGTGAAATTACAGATATTATAGTCGGTGGTGGTACAAGTGATTTAACGTACAGCGTGCCCTTGAGTAACGGTTTGGCTAATTTTGTCTTTACTGCACCAGAGGCGGGCAATATTGGCTCTGTCGATATAGATGTCAGCCTTTTGGCTTTTCCTTGGTTAAGATATGACTGGAATGGTGATGGCGCATTGCAGGATCATGCTGGTGGCACTGCCTCATTTGGGCAGTATCGGGGCCATGACAAAATTATCTATTGGCGGGAAATGACGCCTTAGTCATTTCCGTTTCAAGGCCCTTATGCTTATTTTCCTGTCGCTATTCCCGGCTCCCTTCGTCGTCAGCCTCATCAACGTTCATACCTAGCTCTTTAATCTTACGAGTCAGGGTATTTCTTCCCCAACCTAAAAGAATAGACGCATCTCTTCTTCTGCCGCCGGTGTGACTCAATGCGCTGTTGATCATTATTTTCTCAAATTCGGGTACAGCAATGTCAAGTACAGCTTGCTTACCTTTTTTCAGCTCTTGATCTGCCCATTTCTTCAGGGCATCTTGCCAAGTGCTGCCAATTGGCGCAGTGTTTTCTTCATCCAATAATTCTGGTGGCAAGTCGGCAACATGAATCTCACGACCACTGGCCATGACCGTTAACCAGCGACAGGTATTTTCTAATTGCCTGACATTGCCAGGCCAGGGCATGGCACTCAGATACTCTTCTGTTTCTGGGCGGAGCTGTTTGGTATCAACCGAAAGTTCTTCAGCGGCCTTATTCAGGAAATAGTGCGCCAACTTTGGCACATCTTCACTTCTATCACATAATTTGGGGAGATGGACGCGAATGACATTTAGACGGTGAAATAAGTCTTCTCTAAAATTACCTGCCTGAACCAAAACTTCGAGATTTTGGTGAGTGGCAGCAATAATGCGCACATCAACCTTAACGGGTGTTGTACCACCAACACGATAAAATTCGCCATCTGCAAGCACACGCAGCAAACGAGTTTGGGTGTCTGCGGGCATGTCGCCTATTTCGTCGAGAAATAATGTGCCGCCATTCGCTTGTTCAAAGCGCCCGGTTCGTTGGCTGCCAGCACCTGTAAACGCCCCTTTTTCATGACCAAATAACTCTGACTCGATAAGGTCATTGGGAATCGCGGCCATATTGAGTGCAATAAATTCTTGTTTAGCGCGAGGGCTATGCTGGTGTAAGGCACGGGCAACAAGTTCTTTACCTGTTCCTGACTCACCATTAATTAATACGGTAATGTTGGATTGAGATAGTCGGCCAATAGCACGAAACACTTCTTGCATCGCAGGGGCTTTACCGATGATTTCTGTACTTTCCTGTACAATATCAGGCTCATTTACTTGGTTTTGGGCGCGTAATTCTTGCGAGTGAGCAATCGCGCGCTTAATTAATGTAACGGCATCATCTAGGTCGAATGGTTTAGGTAAATAATCAAATGCGCCACTTTGATAAGAAGAGACAGCGCTATCAAGATCCGAGTGGGCTGTCATGATAATGACGGGCACTTCAGGTGCCCCCCTATGAAGGTTGTGGGCTTGTATCTTTTCTAATAAGGCTAGGCCGTCAATCCCGGGCATACGGATATCACTAATAATCGCGTCAGGTGTCTCATGGCTAAGTTGTTCAATGACGCCCGCGCCACTTTCAAATGAGCGTAACTCAAAATCTTCTTTAGCCAGTGCTTTTTCAAGCACCCATCGAATTGAACGGTCATCATCGATGATCCAAACTATGGGCTTAGGTGTCATGCTTTTACTCCGGCTTGTTTTTCGGGTAGAGAGGTAAGTATCGGTAGGTAGACTATAAAGTCAGTTTTACCTGGTCGACTTTCGCACTCAACCAGTCCTTCATGTTTTGTAAGAATGCTCTGTGTAATGGAGAGGCCTAAACCTGTTCCTTCAGCTCGGCCACTGATCATGGGGTAGAAAATGTTCTGAATCGACTCCTTCGGTATGCCGGGGCCATTATCAATAATTTCAACTTTTAACACTAAACGGTGACGGCTATGGCCGATTGTGAATTGGCGCAGTGTGCGGGTTCGAAGGATGATACTGGCGTCCTTGCCCTCTGCAATTTGTTTGGATAGAGCTTGTAGCGCATTTTTAGAAATATTCAAAAAAGCTTGAATGAGCTGGCTCTTGTCGCCAAAAAATTCAGGGATGCTCGGGTCATAATCGCGGATGATTTTGACCCTGCCTGCCGACTCTGCATGAATGAGCGAGTAGACCCGTTCGAGTATTTCATGGATATTCGACTCGACGCGATTGAGCGCTTTATTAGAGCCGAGCATCCGATCGACTAAGCTTCTTAGCCGGTCGGATTCTTCGATGATTACTTGAGTATATTCATGATGTTCAGGGTTTGTTAGTTCAGCTTCGAGTAATTGTGCGGCACCGCGAATGCCGCCCAAAGGATTTTTTACTTCATGCGCAAAACCTCGAACCAGGATTTGAGCTGTTTCCTGATTTTCATGAAGTTGTTCTTCCCGGCTAATACGGATGAGTCTGTCTTTGGTTTGCATCTCAATGATGAGATGGTTGTTGCCATCAATTTGATGAGAAGAAACTGTACAATCTGCCAATATGTGTATGCCATTTTGTAAGACAAATACACAATCTCGTTGGGTGTAAATATGTCCAGATTCAAGTATGGCAGAGAATTCCCGAAATAAGGTTTCTTCATATTGGATGAATAGACTTCTTAATTCATGAGTCAAAATGCGCTTTTGACTGGTTTGCAGCAACATCGCGGCAGAAGGATTGATGTACTGAATATGAAACTGTGGATCAAGCAAAAATACCGCAGTCGAAAGATTTTCGAGTATTCGACTATGAAAAGAGCTTGATGTCATGATCAGTTCCAAGGTAGTTAAAAGCACATTAAGAGTGCATTTTTTGCTTAATGCTTATCGGTCAGTAACAAACAGCGGTTTACTTATTTAAAAAAAGGTATCAGGAGGCTATAAAAGCAAGAAGCAAACCAAAATCCAGCTATTAAACGAAATAAAGACAGAGAGCCCGAATTCGATAGGATATAAGTGGTTTGACGGTGTTTGAGGCTCTTGTTTACAAGACTATTATAAGTGAAAAATAAATTAAAGCACCAAAATTGTGCGTTACTTCGGTGTGCGCTAGTTATTTGTGCACTTTCTTGGTTTTGAGATATTCAAACAGTTGCCGCTTATTAATTTATAGAGATCGGTCTGACAGAGGGGCGGTGAAGGGTGAATGCGGAAGAGCTTGTTTTGAGGGTCTTATTAGTCGGGCTGATTAGATTAACCGTGACAGAGTGGCTGCCTCTATCGAGTGTTTTGAAAGTGTAGCTGTTTGCTTCGAGTGTATTGTGTAATTGACCGTCTAATAAATACTGCAATTGATCACCAGGTCTTAGCTTTGGTTTAATTTGTACTTTGACAGTGATGTTGCCACTACCTGAATGGAAAGCTGAATTTGGTTCTGGTGAGATAATATTGAGCGCTTGATAGTAATCGCTTTGGTTTGTGTCTTGCGAGAGTATTGTCTGGTTTTGTTTAATCACTAAGGCCGGCACAGTTGAGATAGGTTTGACGATTAATTCTTCAGCGTTGATATCTGCTTTATCTGAATATGAAATACTCCCGTCAGGGTTCACTATTTTATAGATTCTGGTTTTTGTTGCATCTATATAGTTTGTCACGCCTGTATTTTCAATGCCCGCGTTAGAAGAGCTAGGGTGTTTGGGGGGGTTGGTATTATGAGGTGTACTCAAAGAGTCTTCTGCCGGGCAGGTTGATGCAAACAGTAAAACAAGCAGGCCGAAATGGGCGAAGTGTCGGCGGCTAGATAAACGTTGCGTCATGGTATTCCTCTTTATTTAAAATAGTACAGGTTATTTAAAATAGTACAGGTTATTCAAAATAGTGCAGAGTGAAATTGCTGCTATAGTTAAGAATTAGTCTTTTAACAATGAGGTCGTTTGTTTGTCTGTATCATCTGCGCAAAGTGAAATAGAGCTTGAAAAAGATCATTTTCCCTTGCTTGACGCATTCCTATATACATTAAAGCTGAATGGCTTGTCTAACGCAAAATCTTCTTTTCTGAATGGTATTCCTTTTAATGAGATTTTTAGTGTAGAAGGTCTCATTCGGGCATCACAAGCAAAAGGTTTAAATGCTTATCAGAAAAATGCGGCACTGGCTGATTTACCTCGATTCAAATGTCCATTGATTCTATTTTTGACACCAGACGCTTTAAATGAAAGTGCCTTGGATGAACGTGACGTTGGCGCAGAAGTGGCTTCTCCTGTGGCCGTTCTTGAGTCATATAATGCGGCTCAGGGTGAGTATTGTTTAAGGTTATTTTCTTCTATATCTGGCTTAACTTCAGGTGAAAATTCAGAAACAGATAATGAAGGGGCTGTAGGCCCTCAAACAGTGCGAATGAGTGCCGGTGAGCTGGGCGGGCTGTATGCAGGCCAAGTAGTGGTTCTCACCCCTCCAGTGTTAAATGCTTCTTTACAAAAGCAGTTTGAATTTAGTCAGGATAAAAAAGGCAAAGATAGATTTTCTACTTGGTTACTGAGCGAGTTGCTACGTTTGCGCTCGGTATATCGAGATGTCTTGTTAGCTGCGTTATTTATAAATATTTTTGCACTTGCCAGTCCCTTATTTGTAATGAATATTTATGATCGGGTGGTACCTAATCAGGCGGCTGAAACACTCTGGGTGCTCGCTTCAGGGATGTTACTAGTGCTGGTATTTGATTTGGTGCTTAAATTGCTGAGGCAATACTTCATTGAGTCTGCGGGTAAGCACTTGGATGTATTGATATCGAGTCGCTTATTTCGGCGTGTTTTGGATTTGCGTGCAGATGCTTTTCCCGAGTCCGTCGGCGCATTTGCCAGTCAGTTAAAAGACTTTGATGCAATTAAGCAGTTCTTTACCGCTTCAACACTCGCCGCATTAATAGATTTGCCCTTCGCAGTTTTCTTTTTGGGGGTGATTTATTATGTCGGTGGGAGTGTTGTTTATGCGCCGTTTGTTGCGGGTTTAGTGATCATCATTTACGGTTTCGTTATACATTTTCCGCTTAAATCTACGGTTGAAAAAATGCAAATGATGGCGGCACATAAAAATGCCATTGCGGTTGAAACGCTCAGCGGTATAGAAACCATTAAAGCCTTTAATGCCGAAGGGCGACAGCAGCAGTTTTGGGAGAAAAGTCTGGGGGCATTGGCAGGTCTTGGGCTGAGAGCGAGGCGTCTGGCAGATTCAATTGCGATTGTTTCCGGCTTTGTCATTCAGTTAGCGGTGGTTTTTGTTGTTATTGCCGGGTTCTACCAGATTGATGAACAAAAAATGAGTATGGGGGCCTTGATCGCCTGTGTCTTACTTTCTAGTCGGGCGCTGACACCGATGGTGCAGTTGGCTAATTTGGTGTCGCAGTACTATCAAGCTAAGACAGCTCTGGCTTCACTGAATGATTTAACCGAGCAAGCAGTAGAGCATGATGAGCGTCAGCATTATTTGCAGATAGGTAACTGTAAAGGCGAGCTTGAAGCGAGGAACCTTTGTTTTTCTTATGGTGATAGTCAGCCTGTTTTGAATGCCATTAATCTCAAACTACAGCCCGGTGAGAAGGTGGCCATTATTGGTAAGATTGGTTCGGGCAAAAGTAGTTTAATGCGTTTAATGCTTGGCTTGGGGCGGCCCGATTCTGGCCAGCTGCTGATAGATAGTATTGATATTAACCACTTGGACCCAAGTGAAGTCAGGGCTAACATCGCCTATGTACCACAAGAAATTATCTTGTTTCGCGGCACATTACGAGAGAATATTTTATTGAAATCCCCCCATGCTAGCCAGAAAGATTTACTCAACGCGGCGCGAATAGCGGGTTTGGAAGACTTTGTTCAAAAGCATGCCATGGGCTTTGATATGCCGATAGGGGAGCAAGGAAGAGGTTTGTCTGGTGGTCAAAAACAAAGTGTGGCGATTGCCCGAGCGGTATTGAATGAGCCGCAGATTTTATTATTCGATGAGCTGACCTCTGCCATGGATAATCAAAGTGAGCAGAATGTGATTGAAAATATGAAAACCTTCAGTGAGGGCAAAACGATGATATTGAGTACTCATCGTGCGTCATTACTGACTTTGGTGGATAGAGTTATTGTGATGGATGAGGGCAAAATTATTGCAGATGGGCCAAAAGAAAGTGTACTCGATGCCTTAAAACGGGGCTTGATTCAAACGGCTTCTCAGGTGAATCAGCATGCCTAAGGCTGTGATAGCTTCAAATAACAGCGCGGGCGATGTGACGTCTTTGCTTATTCAGTATCGCGTGGGCATTCGATCTCGGGTGCTGTTATGGGTGATATGTATTTTCGTTGTCTTGGCCTTATTATGGGCAGCCAGCGCTGAAATAGATGAACTGGTAAGGGGGGAAGGAAAGGTGATCCCTTCGAAGCAGCTCCAGATTATCCAAAACTTGGAAGGCGGGATTTTATCAGAATTGTACGTAGAAGAAGGGCAGCAGGTTGCGCTTGGTCAGATCCTATTAAAAATTGATGATACCCAGTTTGCTTCAAGTTTTGAGGAAAGTCAGTTGTCCATTAATACCTTGCAGGCCAGAATTGATAGGTTGAGAGCGGAGGTAGGGGGCGCCCGAACACCTCACTTTTCAGTATCCTTAGAAGAAACATCCCCCGCTATTATCCGTGAGCAGACTGAATTATTTGAACGGCGCTTTGCTCAGCTAACTTCTGCAGACAAAGTGATTAATCAGCAAATTAAGCAAAAGCGGCAGGTTTTAGCGCAAGCTAAATTTGATTATCAGCAGGCAAAAAATGAGCAGGCCTTGGCACAAAAAGAACTGTCTATTTTGAAACCTTTATTTGAGGAAGGGGTGGTCTCGGAGGTAGAGCTTCTGCGCGCAGAAAAATCGGTATTGAACGCGTCGGGAAAAGCTTCTAGTGCGCAATTTAAAATCCCCCAGATTGAGGCCGGTATTGATGAGTTACAGGATAAGCGTGAGCAACTGACGCTTAACTTCAAAAGTGAGGCTCAGCAAGCGCTGAGTGATAGCTTAGCAGCGCTGGCTCAGCTTTCTCAAAGTAGTGGTGCTTTGGAAGATAGGGTAGAGAGAACAAGTGTTAGGTCTCCGGTGAGTGGTACGGTTAAGCAGATTATGTTGAATACGCTTGGTGGTGTGGTACGGTCGGGAATGGATCTGGTGAGTATTGTGCCAAATGAAGATAGTTTGCTAATTGAGACAAAAGTCCGTCCAGCAGATATCGCAAGACTGTACCCCGGGCAAAAAGCAATGGTAAAATTCACCGCGTATGATTTTACGATATATGGTGGACTGGAAGCCGAGTTGATACATATTAGTGCTGACTCGATTAATGATGATCAAGGTGAAAGCTTTTATCTTGTCAGAGTAAAAACACTTAAAAATAATTTGGGTACTAAAGATCACCCGCTGCCGATTATTCCGGGTATGATTGCTCAAATAGATATTCTGACAGGGAAAAAGGTATTATTAAATTATCTTTTAAAACCTATATTAAAAGCGAAGCAAGTTGCATTGACCGAACCGTAATAGCAAATGCAATAAGTATCTAAATTCAATCTACGGACAGATAATAAAAAAGGGTGCGGGACAAATTAATTGTCGCACCTGACGTAGGGGTTATGTAAATGTACATTTTTGTGCGTGTAGCTTTATGGTTCTTGGCCATAAGTAGTATTACCACGCTTAGTTTTTCTCTCCAGGCGCAGTCTTTACAATCCAAATTAATCGCCCAGCAGAATGCTTCGGCTCGTTCAGTCAGTGAAACTGTTAGCTTGGCCATTGCGAGCCATCCAAAATTACAGGCTTCTTTAAGCGATTTAAACGTCAGGCGGCAACAATTAAAGAAGCTTAAATCCGAATTCTTTCCTCAAGTCTCTGTCGGTTTGGGGATTGGTCGAGAAGATAGTAATAACTCAGCTACTAGTACAACTACGGGCTTAGCTTCTGAAGAGTTGGAGCGACGTGAGGCATCTATATTTGTGAATCAAATGCTGTTTGATGGTTTCGAAACGCATTGGTTACGTGAGAGTGAACTTAATGGGCTTGATGCAGCAAATTTTGCTATTCAGAACTTGGCGAACGAGGTTGCCTTGAAGGCGATAGAGAGTCATTTAGCTGTGGCTAAAAATAATAGAGTTTTGAATGACAATATTGAAAATTTGAAGGCGCATGAGCGTATAGCGAAAAATATTGGGATTCGAGCACGTTCGGGTAAAGATGATCGCGCTAAAGTTAGTCAGATAAGTGCGCGTTTATCACTCTCATTAGCAAACGTAGAAGCGGCTAAAAATAATGTCATGCAGTCAAATGCTGACTATTTTAGACATGTTGGGGAGTCGCCTGGTCGTGAGCTGCATTTTCAGAATAAATTATTCCGAATGCCTGAAAATCAAAGTGATTTTATTGAAGAGGTCTTGCGGCTTAATCCTTTTGTGGCTTCAAACGTGAAAGTGGTGCAATCCTTTGTGGCTGCTGAGCAGGCTGCACGACATACTGATTTTCCGACTTTACATATAGAGTCCGGTGCTAGCTGGAATGACAATCTGGACGGCGTAAAGGGTAGGAATAATGATGCATTTATTATGCTTCGCTTGCGTTACGATTTGTTTGCGGGTGGTGGTGATAAGGCCGAGAAAGGTTTGGCCAAGTATCGTTCTCAGCAGTCCCAATATGATCTTGATGACGTGCGTCGGGATATCCGGCGTGATGCTGAGCAGGCATGGTTTAGTTACCAGTCTAGCGCCAGGCGTGTAAGTTTCCTTCAGGATTATACTGAGTCGGCGCAGACGACACTCAGAGCCTATGTTAAACAGTTTAATATCGGTCAGAGAAGCTTAATTGACTTGCTGGATGCGGAAAATGAGCTATTGCGAGCGAAACGGCAACTCGTCGATGCGCAAAATGATTTGTATTTGTCAAAGTATCAGATTATGAGTTTGAAAGGGCAGTTATTGTCTGTGGTGAGCGCAGAAGCCTTAACTATGTTAGATGGTATGTTGGGAGAAGGTTAATGGCTGATAGAGAAGCTGGAGCCGGGGGGCTTGATCCGCGCTTAGGTGATTTAGGTGGTCAAGATGTCTATCAGGCGCTGCAGAAATCGGACGCTGATATCGCGCGCGTTACTGAAGATCTTATTTATTTGCTGGTGCAAAAAAACATTATTTTATTTACCGAGCTTCCAGAAGTCGTTCAAACCAAGTTACTCTCCAGAGAAAAGTTGCGGGATGAGCTTAGTGGACGGGTTGTTTCACCCCTGTCTGATGATGAAACCATTTAGATCGACAGGCTTAGGCCATGACTAGCTAAGATCCAATTGGTCTGTCTGGGTGAGTTGTTGAAGTATTTCGCTTTCAGAGCTGGAAAAGGTCATTATGGTCTTGCTGGTATCATTTGTTAGTGTGGCGTTGCCCGAGTTCGCTTGAGACTTGCTTGCGGATGCTTCTAATAATTGATCTAGTCCTATCTCGCTTGAGTCTTCTAGTAGGCTACTTGCCATAAGTGTCGTTGTATTTTCGTTAAAAGGCATCGATGCATCAAGTGAGTCGTTTGTTGAAATAGCTTGGTTGAGTGTACTGCTTGGGCTGAGCGTGTGATCCAAGCTGCTCAGCTCGATTAATGGTTGTTCTGATGACGTGCCTAGGGCAAATGCTGGGCTGTCGCTACCTAATATCGGGATAATGATGGCTTGTTCTGTTCCGTCAGCAGTGGTGACGGTAAACGTGTCATATAGTTTGCTACCGTTACCTAGTGTGCTAACTGCAGGATGACTGGTATCGAGGGTATAGCTCCAGTGTCCTGACTCATCAATACTGCCTGTGCCATAACCAAAGCTACTTTCTATTATGTCTTGTTCCTGAAAGGCTGATTGGCCGAAATCTGGGTCATTAATAAACAAAGCACCCTCAGCTTGTGTGCTATCCGCTAAATCTATTTCCAGACGATTGCCGCCGCTTAAAAATGGCTTATCATCAGCGCCCGTTATGGTGATTTGAATAAGTTGGCTGCTGCCGTCGGCTGTAGTGGCTGAAAATATATCGTTTAGACTTTCTCCAGATGTTAAACCTTCTATCGCACTTAAGTTGCCATTAAGTGTGTAATGCCAATCACCTTGAGCGTTAATGCTGGCTGATCCATATGTGCCTTGGATGTCGCTGTCTGCAATGAATCGCGCTTCGCCTGCATCTTTGTCTTGAATTGTTAATTGGCCACTGGTTTCGACCGGATCATTTGAAGCTTGCTCTCTAACGCTTAATGCCTGGATGTTTTGTAGCTTGCTTCCCGTGATGATCGGGTTGTCATTCGTGCCATTAATAGTAACTTCAATTTGGTAAGTCTCATTATTATCTGCTGTTAATTCGATCAGATCGGTCAATGTGTCGCCTGCGCCGAGGCTTTGAACAAGATTGTCTTGGTTGTTTAGTTGGTATGACCAGTCGCCTTGCTCGTTAAAGGTAATGCTTCCAAAGTCCGTTGAAAGGGTGGTATTGGATAATTGGAAGTCACTATTTATACTGCCTTGAAGTGTAATCTTAAAGTCTTCAGTGGTGTTACCTTGACTGATTCCAGTGTTTTCTGGATTAGAGCTGTCCGGGCTTGATTCGCTCGATAGATTGGCGTTGGCATTAAGTGAACTTGTTAGTATTGAATTGCTGACGGGGCTGCTGTCTGTTTGTGATAGCGCGGCTGAGTCTGTGTCGATAATGCTCGGTGCTGAGCTGCCGCTGTAATAGTTAACCTGGTGATTGCTATCTTCGCCTAGGGCTGGGGCTGCGAAGGTATTACTTTCATTTATCGTCGCTGGTGCATCTTCGTTTACGCCTGCGGCCGTCGCTTCAAGTTGTTCGAAATTGAAATCGACATCTTCTAAAATGGCTTGTTGAAGCGCTTCTATTTCATCTAGTACTTGTTTGTTGCTTGCTTGGTCTGCTTGAGGCTGGTCTTGATTATTGCCAGATTTATTAACTAATAGCTCGGCGCTTATTTCGTCTATTAGATTAACGGAGTTACTACCTTGCGGTAAGGAAATTAGGCTCGCTTGGGCAGTCATCGAAAGGGCTCCAGTCATTAAAAGGCAATTCCCCTCACTATATGATGTTTTCGGCTCTTAGGTAAGTTGTTTAATGGGGATATTTGTTTAGCTGTGTCGCAGTATGTAACTATTTGGTAAAAAAATGGTCGAACTGAATTAGGTCTATTGCATAAAAAAACCCGGGCAAAGCCGGGTTTTTTTATGTCACTTAAAGTTAAAGCAACTTATCGTGACGAGCACTTTATCTCTTATAGAGACTAGTACTTATCTCTTATAGAGAATAGTACATTTCGAATTCAACAGGGTGAGTTGTTGAGTTCAATTTTTCTACTTCTTCACGCTTCAATTCAATGAAACCCTGGATCATGTCTTCAGTGAAAACGTCACCTTTGGTCAAGAATTCGTGATCAGCTTCAAGTGCGTCAAGCGCTTGATCGAAAGTAGCTGCAACAGTTGGAATTTCTGCTGCTTCTTCAGCTGGAAGGTCATACAAATCTTTATCCGCAGGATCGCCAGGGTGGATCTTGTTCTGGATACCATCGATACCGGCCATCAACATAGCTGAGAATGCTAAGTATGGGTTAGCAGTCGGATCTGGGAAGCGAACTTCTAGACGACGTGCTTTCGGGCTGTTTACGAATGGGATACGGATAGACGCCGAACGGTTACGTGCTGAGTAAGCAAGCATAACAGGTGCTTCAAAACCAGGAACTAAACGCTTATAAGAGTTAGTTGATGAGTTTGTGAAAGCGTTCAGAGTGCGAGCGTGCTTGATGATACCGCCAATGTAGAATAAGCACTCATCAGAAAGACCAGCATAGCCGTCACCAGCCATAATGTTAACGCCATCTTTAGAAAGAGACTGGTGAACGTGCATGCCAGAACCGTTGTCACCAACGATTGGCTTCGGCATGAATGTCGCAGTCTTGCCGTAAGCGTGAGCAACATTGTGTACACAGTACTTAAGGATTTGGACTTCGTCCGCCTTCTTAACTAGTGTGTTCGCACCAACGCCGATTTCACACTGACCGGCAGTACCTACTTCATGGTGATGAACTTCGATGACTAGACCCATGGCTTCCATTGCTGAACACATCGCTGCACGAAGATCGTGTAGTGAGTCAACTGGAGGTACAGGGAAGTAGCCGCCTTTAACGCCAGGACGGTGACCGGTGTTACCGCCTTCAAATTGCTTGTGGCTGCTCCACGCTGCTTCTTCAGAATTGATTTCGTAAGATGCGCCGTTCATGTCGGCTTTCCATTTTACGTCATCAAATACGAAGAATTCTGGCTCAGGGCCAAATAAAGCTGAATCGGCAATGCCTGTAGACTTTAGAAATTCTTCTGCACGTCTGGCAACAGAGCGAGGATCACGCTCATAACCTTGCATTGTTGTGGGTTCAACAATGTCACAACGAATGATTAAAGTACTTTCTTCGGTGAAAGGGTCGATAACTGCAGACTCATCATCAGGCATAAGGATCATGTCTGATTCGTTGATGCCCTTCCAACCAGCGATTGATGAACCGTCGAACATTTTACCTTCTTCAAAGAAGTCGTCTTTAACTTCAGATGAAGGGATGCTGACGTGCTGCTCTTTACCGCGTGTATCTGTGAAGCGAAGGTCGACCCATGTGACTTCGTTTTCTTTAATTAGGCCGAGAGTTTTCTCTGACATTCTAATTTCTCCGTTCTGTTTGTGACCATTAATGGATTTATATTTTGAAACAAGCGCTTGTTTCTTTTTGCAATTGCCGAGCAGGTTTAAGTGTTCGGCGTTTTTCGTAACAGGTGTCCGGCCGGTGCCTTATTAGGTTTGATGCCTAATTTGGACATTGTTTCGGGCTACCTGGGCAGGAAAAATCGAAAGGATAGCATGACTCTCCTGAATATTCCCTAACTATTTGTTGACTTCATGGTAAGCAATATGACTGCCAAGTATTAATGTTTATAAGTTATTGAAACTAAAGGGCTCGCCTTGCCGGTCTTAAAAGGCGAGCTCCATTATGGTGCTCTGATTTGGCTGACGCACTGTCACGGGGCGTTGTGGAAATGTAGTAAATTGCAAAATTTTCTTTAAGTTGATATGAATACGCTGTTCTTCCTGTATAATTCGCGTCCAATTTAACCCCTGCTGTTTGTATATAACAACTGTGAACCCTGCTTTTTAGGGATAGGTATTTAGATCGTGATAGAAAAACTTAGAAATGTTGCCATCATCGCGCACGTTGACCATGGTAAAACGACGCTTGTCGATAAGCTTTTGAGCCAGTCCGGAACATTGGACCGAAAAGATGAGGGTGCTGAACGAATCATGGACTCTAATGACCAAGAGCGTGAGCGGGGGATTACGATTCTAGCTAAAAATACCGCGATTACTTGGAATGATTATCGAATCAATATCGTAGATACGCCTGGTCACGCCGACTTTGGTGGTGAAGTAGAACGCGTATTGTCGATGGTAGACTCTGTGCTGTTGTTGGTTGATGCGGTTGATGGCCCTATGCCTCAAACGCGTTTCGTGACGCAAAAAGCCTTCGAAAATGGCCTGCGCCCGATTTTGGTGGTGAATAAGGTTGACCGTCCAGGTGCACGTCCTGACTGGGTGGTGGATCAGGTATTTGATTTGTTTGATCGTTTAGGTGCAACCGACGAGCAGTTGGACTTCCCGGTTATTTATGCTTCTGCAATTAACGGTGTGGCAGGTCCTGAAGCGGATGACTTAGCGGAAGATATGACGCCGCTGTTTCAAATGATCGTAGATGAAGTGCCGGTGCCAGATGTTGACCCTGCTGCACCTTTCCAGATGCAGATTTCAGCATTGGACTACGATAGTTATGTCGGTGTTATCGGTGTTGGCCGAATTATGCGCGGAAACTTAAGACCTGGTCAGCAAGTGGTGATCAAGGGTGCTGATGGTAAAGAGCGTAAAGGTAAAGTGCAAAACGTCAAAGGCTATTTGGGTCTTGAACGTATCGATACGGATAAAGCCTCAGCGGGTGATATCGTTTGTATCAATGGTATTGAAGGTTTGAGTATCTCAGATACCTTGTGTGATCCTGAGCATGTTGAGGCGATGCCTGCTTTGTCTGTTGATGAACCGACGGTAAGTATGAACTTTATTGTTAATGATTCGCCATTCTCGGGTCAAGATGGTAAGTACGTTACCTCACGTAATATTAAAGATCGTTTGGATCAGGAATTGATTCATAACGTGGCGCTGCGTGTCGCGCCTGGTGAGACGGCAGATAAATTTAGAGTGTCGGGTCGTGGTGAATTACACCTTTCAGTATTGATCGAAACCATGCGTCGTGAAGGTTACGAGTTGGCTGTATCGCGTCCAGAAGTTGTCCAGAAAGAAGTGGATGGCGTGTTACACGAGCCTTATGAAAATGTTGTGATTGACATAGAAGAGCAGCATCAGGGTTCTATTATGGAAGAGCTTGGTCTGCGTAAGGCTGAGTTAACCAATATGGAGCCGGACGGGAAAGGGCGTGTGAAGCTGGAGTTTAATGCGCCTTCACGTGGCTTGATCGGTTTCCGTGGTCACTTCTTAACGCTGACCTCTGGTGGCGGCATCATGACGAGTGTATTTGATCGTTATGATGAAGTGAAAGCGGGTGAGGTTATATCTCGTCAGAACGGCGTCTTGATCTCGATGATGAAAGGTAAGACTTTGGCTTACTCTTTGTTTACCCTGCAGACGCGTGGTCGACTATTCCTGGGTCATGCTGTTGATATTTATGAAGGTCAGATTATTGGTATTCATTCGCGTTCGAACGATTTAACAGTTAATCCGACTAAGGCTAAGCAGTTAACAAATATTCGAGCGGCGGGTACCGATGAAAACTTGGTATTATCGCCACCTATTACGCATACGCTTGAGCAGGCGCTTGAGTTTATAGAGGATGATGAACTGGTTGAAGTGACGCCAAACCATATTCGTTTGCGTAAAAAGTTGTTGACCGAAAATTTACGAAAGCGTGCAAAGTAGCGCTTAAATGACAAGTATTGTATGAGTTAGACTCATGCTGAAAAGCCGAATATTGCATCGTAAATTGCAGTGTTCGGCTTTTTTTATGGCTGGTATTTGTAGGGTGATACATGAAAGGTGATTGGCGGAGGGTGGTATGAAGGGGCTTATTCAGCGAGTTAAGCGTGCTAGCGTTAAAGTTGAGGGTCAGTGCGTCGGTGAAATATCGACGGGTTTACTGTTATTTTTAGGGCTTGAGAGGGGGGATGACGAGCTAGCTTCAAAGAAGCTCTTGGAAAAAGTCTTGGCTTACCGGGTCTTTCCTGATGTGCAAGGGAAAATGAACTTAAGTTTGAGGGATGTTTCAGGGGAATTGCTTATTGTTTCCCAGTTTACCATCGTCGCGAATACCAGAAAGGGTTTGAGGCCGAGCTTTTCCGAGGGCGCTGCACCAGAACAGGGCGAGTATTTGTATGAGCATTTTGTTAACTTGGCGGCCGCTTCTGGCTTGAAGGTGGCAACAGGAGAGTTTGGCGCTGATATGGCTGTAGAGTTGATCAATGATGGCCCGGTAACCTTTATGCTGGAGGTGTGAGTGCGCTCGGAATGGCGTTTTTTTGCCTAAAAGGCAGAAAAATAGACTAAATATTTGTATTTTTAAAAAAACTATACTAAAAAGTATTAAGATGGAATTTAGGAAAAACATGTAAGCTCTTGTTTACTTGAATGAACTATGTTGTTTTAGGGGGCGTTTTGAAGCACTTTATTGGTGCGGTTAATATTGATTAATAATTTTATTAATGGCTAGATAATAAATAAGTGGGTAAGGCAAGCGTTGCTCAAACCTTAACAAGCTGTAACGTGCGTTAATGCTCAAAATTGCCTTAAGATAAGGCCTGAGAGCCTAAATCAAGTTTATTTTGTTAATTACCTTGCAGATAAAACATGAAATATATGTTGGAAACTAAGGTGGAAATTGCTTCTGGTACATTTCTGACATATTTTTAAGGTATAGGTAGTCATACCTTTACTGAAAACAGTATAACAATAATTTTAATCGCTATTAATTTAACGAAAAATGGCTATAAGCCGAATTCTTTTTTACAAAAGATTATTTAAATATATAAAGGAAGACGAATAATGAAAAAGACCCTGATCGCTTCAGCAATCGCAGCAGCAACTCTTTCAACTGGTGCATTTGCAATGGACAATACGCACGCAGACAAGATCTTAGGTATGGTCGAAGGCATGCCAAAAATCTCAGGTGATATTGAGCTTTTTGCATCATATACTGATGCTGATGCTGATGGTAACACTGGTAGCCGCTCTGACGGTATTCAGGATGATGTGGATTCTACTATTGCGATTGATCATGAAACCATGATCAGTGAAGAAACCACTGCTTATGCTCATGTGGAGCTTGTTTATAATACTGCTGGTAACTTGGATGATACCGGTAGTGCAAATGCTAGCCCTGCTTTAGATGTAGCTTACATCGGTTTTAAGGGTAGTTTTGGTGATGTCTCTATTGGTACTATTGATTCAGTATATGAAAGTGTCGATATTATCGACTTCTCTGAGAATCTAGGCACAGTAGCTGGTGGTGACTTGTTAGGCGCTAACGAAAGCCAAGTTATTAATTATACCTCGCCTTCAATTGAAGAGATGTTGACGGTTGGTGTATCTGTTCAAACTGATGAAGATCAAGATAACTTGGGTGCATTGGTAGTGAATTATGCGCAAGATAATCTTGCTGTGAATTTTGGTTACGGCATCAATGATGTAGCTGAAGATGTGATTGGTTTATCTGCTGCGTTCACTATGGACGATCTAACGCTGACTGCTCAGTTCGAAACTCAAGATGAAGTGGCTGACTTCTACGGGGTTCTTGCAACTTATGCTATGGGTATGAATACCTTTAACTTTGGTATCATGACTATGTCGCCAGAAGTAGGTGAAGATGCAACGGCTATTTCTGCAAGCGTCGTACATAGCTTAGCGGAAAACGTCTACGTATATGCTGAAGCTTCTTTCCAATCATCTGATGACGATGCGTCAGAAATGGATCAGTATGTAGTTGGTACAACATACAGCTTCTAAGCGTCATTCTGCTTAGTTAGTTATATAGAAACCGGTGCTTGTGCATCGGTTTTTTTATGTCTGTCTCTTATGCCTATTTTTCTGTGTAGGCTTCTGTATGAGGTGGCGTGAATGAATAATATAAAAGGAGTGGGTTTTGGCGACTGAAATTGAAATGAAGTTAAGTGTACTTGATGAGGCTATTGATGTGACAGAAAGGCTTAAGGTCTGCTTGCTCGAAAAGGGCGTTGAGTGTCACTTTCAAAGTAATAAATTGATCAATATTTACTTTGATACGCCAAGCTGGGACTTAAATACCCATAAAATGGCGCTTCGGATTAGAGATAAAGGGCAATATATTCAAACCTTGAAAACTAAAGGGCAGTCAGTTGGTGGTTTGAGTCAGCGAGGGGAATGGGAGTGGTGTGTGCCTGATTCGACTCTAGACCATTCTGTATTAAACGCGTGCGAGGCATGGCCTGATGATATTGACAAAAGTTCTTTAGCGGCTGTATTTGAAACAAATTTTACCCGGCACCAGTGTGAGTTTACTTGGGAAGGGGCGCGAATTGAATTGGCTTTTGACGACGGTAATATTATCTCGAAAGGCAAGCTGGAAAAAATTAGGGAAGTTGAGCTAGAATTAAAAACTGGGAATGACAATGGTTTACAATCATTGGCTGCGTATATAAAGCAATATATTTCGTTAGCCCCATCTGATATCAGCAAGGCTGAACGTGGTTATCGTTTGTTTAGCTCATAATCTGTTAGCTTAGTATGTCTCGCTTGTTTATTTAAAAGTATGGTTTTTTATGGCTCTAAAACGTAGTTGGATGAGGTTTTTTGGATCTGCTGTGCTTGGCTTATGGCTGCTTTACGCTGCTTTTTTTAGTGCTCATGTTTATGCCAGCAATGATCCACAGCTTCAGTTAAATAAACTCTACCAAACACTTCTGGATGAGTATGCCTCGCCAGGCAAGAAAAATTCTAAGTCAGCGATGATGGTTGATTATGCGGCTATTCGTAAGGATGAGCGTCTAACAGTGCTGGTTGGGCTATTGCAGGATTTTCCAAGAGATCGTCTCGATAACCAGCAAAAGAAAGTCGCTTTCTATCTTAATGCTTACAATATTCTAAGTATTGTTAAAGTGGCAGACAATTGGCCGCTTAAACGCTTGAAGTCTTTAGGCAGTTTTTTAAAGCCGGTATGGACACAGCCTGCAGGTGTGGTCTGTGGCGAAAAGATAACACTCAGAAAACTGGAGCATGAAATACTAAGGTCCTTAGGTGAGCCAAGAATTCATTTCGCTTTGAACTGTGCATCCATGAGTTGCCCGGATTTACGTCGTGAGCCCTATGAAGCATCAAAATTAGAAGAGCAGTTGCATGAGCAGGCTAAAGTCTTTATGTCGCAGGATGGTAAAGGTATGCGCATTAAAGGCGATGGCAAGGTTAAGTTATCTTCAATCTTTAACTGGTTTGCGGAAGACTTCACACCAGTGGGGGGGGTAGAAAATTACATTCAACAGTTTTTGCCTGAATCAGAAAAAACGTGGGAAGTCGTTGGCTATTTGAATTACGATTGGGATGTGACGGCTCTTTTAAGCGCGGCAGAGAAAAGAGAGCTTAGGCGTCGGGCTCGTTTGGCAAAGCGTTAGACTTGATCTTAAACAGTAAAACTGTTTTTAAATATTGAACTGCGCTTTTTACAGCGCTATCTTGAAGTTATATCTATTTCCTTAAAGTGCTTTCTTGTCAGTGCTCTTGTTAGTACGCTTTTAAGTACGCTCTTTTAAGATGAGAAACTATATGACTTCGATGAAGCTTATTTCGGGCTGGATTGATCAATACCCTGAATTTATAAGAACTACTATTCGCAATGCCTGGGATGAGCTATCCCGTTTTTACTTATCTGAAAATCAAGCTTCAGGCTCTGCTTGGGTAGAGAGCGCTTGTCCTTGGTCAGAGGCCTTTCTAAAAGATTTATTCAATATCTGGTCACGAAGCGACTATGTAAGAGAATCCTGTCTTCGTTTTCCGCAATGGTTATCCGAGTGGTCATTCGATACGGCTAAGCCGCACTTATCAGAGCTGCATTCATCAGACCTGTACTGTTCAAAAACGGAAGACGATTATCGGCAGCAGCTCAATGCTTTGTGCGCAGATGTATCTGATGATGCGAGTTTAATGAAAATCTTGCGTGAATTTCGTCGTGCTGAGATGGTGCGTATCATGTGGCGGGATTTACTGAATATTGTGACGCTTGAAGAAACACTTAGCGACGTGACTTCGCTGGCAGATGTTTGTGTTTCTCAAGTTTTGGATAAACTCTATCTTCAATTGATTGAGCGTTATGGGCAGCCGATGTCTCGTGCAGCGAATGGCAAGCCCGCTCAAGTTCAAAAGATGTTTGTGTTGGCGATGGGGAAACACGGCGCACAAGAATTAAATGTGTCTTCAGATATAGATTTGATTTTTGCTTATCCTGAGTCGGGTGAAACCGATCATCCGCGTAAGCCGATTGATAACCAGTTATTCTTTACGCGTCTTGGTCAGCGCCTGATTCAGATTCTGGATCAAGTGACGGCAGATGGTTTTGTTTTTCGTGTCGATATGCGCCTGAGGCCTTATGGTGATAGCGGGGCATTAGCACTCAACTATTCGGCTTTTGAGGACTATTACTATAATCAAGGGCGAGAGTGGGAGCGCTTTGCCATGATTAAAGCACGTATTATCAATGCCAGGGATGATGCGGCACAGGCTGAAAAGTTGATGAAAATAATTCGGTCTTTTGTGTACCGGAAATACGCTGATTTTACTTCGATTCAGGCGCTACGAGATATGAAACGCTTGATCATGTCAGAGGTTCACCGTAAAGGGGGGGACCAGAATATCAAGCTTGGTCAAGGTGGTATTCGTGAGATTGAGTTCATCGCGCAAGCTTGTCAGCTGATTTATGGTGGCCGGGATGAGAGCTTGCAAATTACGGGTCTGATGCCGGTGTACCAAAGCTTAAAATCACAGGACTATTTGCCACGTGAATGGGTGGATACCTTAGTCACAAGCTATCGCTTTCTGCGCAATCTTGAGCATGCTATACAGGGGCTGGCTGATCAACAAACCCAGTTAATTCCTGATGCTGAAGAGGGTAAGCAGCGTATTGCATGGTCGATGAATTTTCCAGATTGGCTTAGCTTAGATGTGCAACTAAAAAATGCGCGAGAGCAAGTAACGGCTTGCTTTGATGGTTTTCTGCGTGAGCCCGAGAGTGAGGATGCAAGTTCTGATGCTAAGCAGGGGAATGGCTGGCTAGCGCTATGGCAAGCGGAAACAACGAAAGAGCAATGGCTTTGTGTACTTGAGTCTGAGAATTTTGATCAGCCTGAACAAAGTTATGAGCAGTTAAATGCGCTGAAGGCTAATCGCTTATTTACGCTTATGTCCGCGGAGGCTCGCCAGCGTTTCGAATGTTTCTTGCCGATATTGATGCAGGCAGTGATGGCGACGCCTTTTCCGTCTAAAACACTGGAACGGATGTTGGCTCTGGTCACGGCGGTATTGGGGCGAACGGTGTATTTGGTGTTGTTATATGAAAACCCAAAAGCATTAAAACAGCTTTGTCACTTGTGCTCTGAAAGTCCTTGGATCTCTGAGCATGTCGCCAAGAGCCCGGTTATTCTTGATGAGTTACTGGATGCGCGAACACTTTTTCAGCCGCCTGATAAGTCACAGTTACAAGATGAGCTTAGACAGCAGCTGCTGCGTATTCCAGAAGATGACTTGGAAGCCCAAATGAATTGTTTGAGGACTTTCAGGCAATCGCATATGTTGCGTGTCGCGGCCGCTGAAATTGGGGGCCATTTACCTATCATGAAGGTGAGTGACTACTTAACGTGGCTAGCGGAGTCATTATTGGAGCAGGCGACAAATATTGCTTGGCATAATTTGGTGTGCAAGCATGGCTTGCCATCTTGTTTAGATGAGAGTGAGCCAGAGGCTGCGCTTCAAACTTCATCGGCTAAAGGTTTTGCTGTGATTGGTTATGGCAAGTTGGGTGGCATAGAGTTGGGTTATAGCTCTGATTTGGATATGGTGTTCTTATATGATGCCAACGACCAAGGTATGACTAAGGGCGAAAAACAGATTAATAACCAGGTTTTCTATATGCGTCTTGGCCAAAGAATTATTCATATTCTATCGGCACAAACTACGCAAGGCGCCTTGTATGAAACGGATATGCGCCTAAGGCCCTCTGGTAACTCCGGTATGTTAGTGTCATCGCTGGCGGCGTTTAATAAATATCAACAAAATGATGCCTGGACATGGGAGCATCAGGCCCTAGTGCGTGCACGTGGGGTCGTGGGTGATCCGGAGCTAATTGAGCGCTTCAATCTTGTAAGGCAAGATATTCTGGGGCGTGTACGAGATGTGGGCGCCTTGAAAGAAGACGTGGTCGCCATGCGCGCAAAAATGAAGTCTGTCGCTAAAGTTGGCAGCATCAAACAAAGTGATGGCGGGCTGATTGATATCGAATTTATCACCCAGTTTGGTGTTTTGGCTTATGCATCAAAGCAGCCTGCTTTAATCGAGTGGAGCGATAATATTCGTATTCTTGAAACGCTTTCGCGAGTGGGTTGTTTTAGTCAATTGGATTTGACGCCTTTAATTAATGCTTATCGACAGCTCCGTTCTGCGCTACACCGGAATAGCCTTGCTGATGAGTCACAAAAAGAAACTATTGAGGCTTATTCTAAGCTTGCTGAGCAGGTTAGCGCTATCTGGAAAGTAATATTTGAAGGTTGAATTTTAATATCCTCTCTCTAAAAGTTTCAGCGGTCTTTGTTGGGGGGATTGTTAAGCGCTGTTTTTTTAAGAGCAATGTTTGAAAATGATGTTAGAATGCCGTCAGTTTTTGAATTAAAAATTTAAGGAGCACACGCAATGTCAATGGCTGATAGAGATGGCCTGATCTGGTTCGACGGTGAAATGGTACCTTGGCGCGACGCCAAAGTGCATGTATTAACCCATACTTTGCATTATGGCATGGGTGTATTTGAAGGTGTTCGTGCCTATGAAACGGCCCAGGGGCCTGCAATTTTTAAGTTGCAGGAGCATACTGACCGACTTTTCCGTTCGGCACATATTATGCGCATGGATATGCCTTTCGATAAAGAGACATTGAATGCAGCTCAGATGGCTGTAGTCAAAGAGAATAACCTGCACGAAGCCTATTTACGCCCCATGGTGTTTTACGGCTCCGAAGGCATGGGTTTACGTGCTGATAACCTGAAGTCTCATGTTATTGTTGCCGCGTGGTCCTGGCCTTCATATATGTCGCCAGATGCGAAAGAGCGGGGCATCAAGGTGCGCACCTCTTCTTATACGCGTCATCACGTTAACATCAGCATGTGTAAGGCTAAAGCGAATGGCCATTATATCAACTCGATGCTGGCGCTGAATGAAGCTTTAGAGTGTGGTTGTGATGAGGCTTTGTTGTTAGATAATGAAGGTTATGTCGCCGAGGGTAGTGGCGAGAATATTTTTGTTATCCGAGATGGCATTATGTATACGCCAGAATTAACGTCCTGCTTGGACGGTATCACGCGTAAAACTATTTTCTCCTTCGCGGAAGAATTAGGTATTGAGGTTCGTGAGAAGCGCATTACGCGCGATGAAGTCTATATTGCTGATGAAGCGTTCTTTACCGGAACGGCGGCAGAAGTCTTGCCTATACGCGAACTGGATGGCCGAAATATTGGGCCAGGAGTGCGGGGTGAGCTGACTGCAAAATTCCAGACCATGTATTTTGATGCTGTTAAAGGCCGTCGAGAGCAGAATCAAGACTGGTTAAGTCATATCAAATAGTTTGATTTTTTAATCAGCATTTTTAAACCCTCTTTTACTAATTTGAATATATAGTAAAAGAGGGTTTTTTTATGACATTGTTTTGAGGGTCTAAACTCAGATTTAAGTTGTTTTAGACTTAGAACAGTATCTGTTCGATCCCGTCACACAAAATATGGCCGAGCATAATGTGAGCTTCCTGAATAGTCGCTGTTTCTTCTGCTTCTACCGCTAAGCTGATATCTGCAATTTCGGGTAATTCTCCTTTAGCACCGCTCAAACCAATAATTAAGCAGTCCTTTTCTTTAGCTACCTTGCAGGCTTTCATAATGTTTTTTGAATTGCCTGAGGTCGATATGCCAATGAAAATATCACCTTTATTCGCCAGTGCAGCTACTTGGCGGGAGAACACGTCATCAAAGCCATAATCGTTACCAATAGCGGTTAACGCTGAGGTATCAGTGGTGAGTGCGATAGCGGCTAAGGGCGCACGATCAAATTTATATCGACCTACTAGCTCGGCAGCAAGGTGTTGCGCATCGGACGCGCTGCCACCATTTCCGGCAAACAAAATTTTATGGCCATTTTTTAAAGCTTGAGCACAGGTACTAGCGGCTTTTTCTATGCTCAGAAGAAAGTCCTGATCATTAAGTATGATGGACTTGGCTTCAAGGCTACGTTGTATGTGCTCTTTAATTCGATTCTGCATACATTAATCCAAAACAGTGCGAGTGATAATTGTTTAAAAAGTGATGACCTATCTCAGCAGGGAGTAGATTGCATTCAAACTGCGTGCTTGGTAATAGGGTTTAAATAAAGGTTGTTTTAAGGCTGGTTGATATCTTAACGAATTTGACTTGAAAAGAACGCATTTTTTTATGCCAGCCCGACGTGCGCATTGCATATCAGAGAGACTGTCTCCCACCATGATGGATTCTGAAAGCTTTGCTTTAAAGCGTTTCTGGGCTTTGAAAATCATGCCTGCTTTGGGTTTTCGGCAGGTACAAGCCTGGCTGTATTTTGGGTGGTGTGGGCAATGTAAGGTTTGTGTGATGATAATGCCTTGTCGCCAAAATTGGTATTCTACCCATTTTGATAATTGTTTGAACTGATCCCGGTTGTAGTACTTTCTGGCGATACCAGATTGATTCGTCACAATTATTATTTGAAAACCCTTCTGCTGGGCTTGTTGGCATAAGGCAAAAATACCCTCGATAAACTCAAAGTCCTGTTGACGATAAACGTAACCATGATTGATATTGATGACGCCATCCCGGTCAAGAAATAATGTCTTTCTAGATTTAATCATGAGTAGGAATGTCTGCTTGAATGAGTTTGGTAAGACGGTCTGCGATGAACTGATGTCCTTCAAGAGATAGGTGGTTCGGATCGATGTAGTGATCTTGCTGTGTGGTCGCGAAGTCTTTATAAATAGAAAGCTTGAAAACAGTCGCGTGTTGAGCGGCTAATTCAGACAGTGCGAGGTTGTAATTTTCAATATCCTGGTTTCGGGTCTTATCTTTATTAGGGGCGGTGTCAATGAGGATAATTGAGCAATTTCCTGCCTTTTGCATGATAGTCAGGATATTCTGAATATACTCCTTAAGTGGCACAACATTATGGGTGCCAATGAGTTTATTTAAGCCTAACTTTTTACACAGTTTCTTAAATTTTTTGGTGAGCTTTCGGCCTATTTTTCGACGCTTTGAGTCAGGATAGTAAAGCACATAAGGTGAGTATTTAAATGTTTGCCAGGAATCGACAAGACCGTACTGTATGCAAATGATATCAATACTCGGGTCGAATTTTGCTTTGAAGTACTCTAAACCCTCACGTGTGGTTGACATGGTATGGCCACAGTTCAATATATCTGCATCAATGTGACGCGCTAATTTTTCCGGATAAGCATGCCCTTGAATCTCCGGTGTACCGAGGGTATTACAATCACCGAGGAATAAAATTTTAGGTTTTTTACGCATGCGAAAAAGCTATCTTGAGTCGGGCGGCTAAGTGTAATTCTAAAGACGCTGATTTTAGCATATTAATCTAGTAGACTGAGCCCTCTTTTTCCAAGGCAGTCACTCTTCAAGGCAATCATCTACAATGGATAAGTTTAAAGCCAAAGTTGTTATTTTCTTTTTGAAATTATTAGCAAGCTTGAGTCTAAAAAACGCGCAACGTTTAGGTGCTTTTATCGGGCGCATTATATGGCTGGGAGACTCCAGGTCAACACGTGTTACCAAAGATAATATTGAGCTTTGTTACCCGGACTTGTCTGAAAAAGAACAGCAGTTACTGGCTAAAAAAAGTTTGATCGAGACCGGTAAACTATTTTCTGAATTTGGCGTGGCATGGGAATGGCCGAGTGAAAAAGCGCTGGCTTTGATTCAATCTGTCGAAGGAAAAGAACACCTTGATGCTATTTTTGAAAAAGGCAAGGGCGCGATTGTCTTGGCGCCACATCATGGTAATTGGGAAATGGTCGGGCTCTATTTATCAACTTTACGGCCGATGGCTGCGCTATATAAACCGCCTAAAATAAAGGCCTTGGAAGATTACATGTCCTCTGTTCGAGGCCGACATGGTTCAGAATTGGTACCGACCAATAAGCGAGGCGTGGTGCGCTTATTTTCAATACTCTCCAAGCAAGGCATGGTCGGCATTTTACCTGATCAGGTGCCAGGTGGTACTGGCGGTCTATTTGCGCCCTTTAAAGGCGTACCTGCGTACACGGTGAAATTGGTTTCAAGGTTGATTGATCGTACCGAGTGCGAAGTGGTGAGCCTTTGTGCTATTCGCCGGCCGAATGGTGAAGGCTTTGATATGGTCTTTAAGGCGGCGGATCCTGAAATATATAATTCGGATATTGAACTTTCTGTCGCTGCCTTAAACAGAACAGTAGAAGCGTCAATCGCTTCGCACCCTGAACAATATCAGTGGGAATACAAACGCTTTAAAGGCGCTGAAATTGGCGGTAAAAAGGTTTATAGCTAATGGCGACGATGGTTAATGTAGTTTGTCTGAAGTGGGGCACGATGTATGGCCCCGAGTATGTAAATCGACTATTTAATATGGTGAGTCGGCATTTAACCCTACCTTTTCGTTTTATTTGCATGACCGAGTTTACTGAAGGCCTTAACGGTGATATTGAAGTCTATCCTTTGCCTGAGTTTCCCGAACCCCCGCCCGAACATGCTCAGTACTGTAGTGCTTGGCGCAAGTTGGCGTTATTTCAGCCTGGCATAGCCGAGATGCAAGGGAAGGTACTATTTCTGGATTTAGATGTCTTGGTGATGGATAACATTGATGCGTTTTTTTCCTTTTCGAATAAATTGTCGATTATTGAAAATTGGTATCAGCCAGGGCAGCTAGTCGGTCAGGCCTCTGTATTTTGTTTTGACGCGGGAAAACCAGCAGCCTTACTCGATAATTATTTACGTGAGCCTTTGGCCGTGTTGAAGCAGTATCGTACCGAACAAGCATATATTACCGGTGAGTTAGGGGCAGAAGGTGTTGAATTTTTCCCCGAGTCGTGGTGCCTTAGTTTCAAGAAACATTGTATGCCCAGTGGTATTTCTAGGTTTTTCTCTTCAGCAGTCAAGCAGCCCAAAAATGTTAAAATACTGGTGTTTCATGGGCGACCTAACCCTCCTGATGCAATTAAAGGTGAATGGGGTAAGGCCTTACCTTGGTACAAAAAATGGTATAAACGCGTACAAGCGAGTCCGTGGGTGGCGGAGCATTGGCAGTAGTCCAATCCAGTCTAGTTCAGTGGGTTGGCTTTTTGGTATGCATTTAGAAATGTAAGCCAGTCGCTCTCTTGCCATTGAATACCGAAGCGTCGCTTTTCTTTTTCAAAACTTCTTTTCAAGCGACTGAGGTTCTTCTCTTGCCACTGCTGTTGTGGTTTTAGGCGTTTTGCGCGGTCAAAGTCGATCAACCAGAATTGGCCGCTATCATCTTGTAGAATATTTTGAATATTTAGGTCAGCATGATAAACGCCCTGCTGATGGAATCTGGCAATGATTAGCCCCAGTGCTTGATAAAACAGCTCATCTTTGGGACTTTTTAATATCTGCACCAGGTCCTGAGCATGAGGGATGCGGTGAGTCAGTAGATCGGCTTTATAATGCAACCCTTTTCGAATAACTTGGGCTGCTGCAGGTTTCGGTACTGGAAGGCCTTCTTCATGTAAGTCGCTTAAGATCTGAAATTCGGCTATAGCGCGGCAGTTTTGAAGGCGAGTGAACAGGTAATTATCTTTACTGATTTTGCTCATCAGTCCACCGCGTAAGTAATGCCTGAGGACCAAATGATGATCCTGATGCCTTACAAAATAGGTTGTGCCTCTTCCAGACTCCTTGCCTGTTATTGCATGCTTGCTTTCCCAGTATTGAGCGCTAAAGTGCTCTGCTGAAATATCTGCGATGCAATCTGCATCAAATAGCCAAGAATACTCTCCCACTTTTTGGGTTTTAATGTTCTGCATTGGGGCTTCCTTGGCGTGTGGGTGGCGGGCATTTCAATTGTAAGGCATAAAGTGACAAGGTGTCTGCCGCCATTTTATCAAGTGAAAAATTTTCGTAAATATAAGACCTGGACTCACGAAAGATATTGTTTGCTTGTTCCGGTGTCGTACTGAGTGCTGTTTTCATCGCCTTGGCCATAGATTCAATGCTGCCGGGTTGACACATAAATGCTTGCTGGCAGGGGGCAATAGTTTCTTGGCTACCGCCGTGATTACTGGCGATGACTAAACAACTCATCGCTTGTGCTTCGCAGGCAATGCGACCAAATGCTTCAGGTTTAGTGGAGGCAGAAACAACAATGTCTGCCACTTGATAGGCGCTTGGCATATCTGAGCAAGCGCCGATAAATCTAATCTGATCTGATAGCTGAAGGGTTTGAGTGAGTTTTTGCAATTCAGCCTTATAAGACTCTTTTCCAGCTTCGTCACCGACAATAAGGTAGGTAATATTCTGTTGCTCCAATTTGGCTGCAGCCTCTATGAATACCGCATGACCTTTCAAGCGGGTTAATCGTCCAGGCAACATCATAACAATATGCTCTGTAGGTATTTTCCAGCGTTTTTTTAGTTGCTCTACTGTGGCTGTTTGCGTCTTGTCAGGATTGAATTGGTGAGTATCAATGCCACGGAGAATGACTTGGACATGTTTCTGGAAGTCGGCGTAGACAGCTTGAATGTGGCTCGCAATGAACTTGGATACCGCGATGGTGATATTGCTTCTGAGCATTGCACTGTTGTACCAGCGTTTTAATCGGTTTTGGTGGCCGTAGGCACCATGAAATGTCGTGATATAGGGTGTATGGCTGTTCTTGGTGGCCCAGTAGCAGCTCCATGCGGGTGCCCGGGAACGGGCATGGACGATATCGATATTTTCAGTTTGAATAATTTTTTTCAAAATCTGTGCGTTGCGCCATATTATCCAAGGATTCTTACTCTGAACCGGAAGTTTAATATGGCTTGCACCGATGTCATCTAATTGAGACACCATCTGGCCGCCTTCTGAAACAACAATGGCGCGATGACCTTTTTGGAGTAATGCTTTGGCAATATCAATTGTGCCGGTCTCAACGCCACCGGATTCTAGTGTCGGTAATACCTGCATCACGCAAAATGATTGTTTTTGGCTCATGACTTTGTGCTTTCCTGAAACCGCTTTAACAGCCAGATAGCGGCTCTATCCGCTTCCCAGATGATGCTTGGTGCGGGCGCTAAGATGCTCTTAGTTTGTGTCCGTCTGAGTATCCATTGCTCATAAGTGCCAACTAGCTCACCGTCGATCAAAATTTGAACCTGCTTTGCAATGCGGCTGGGTTTCTTGGGTTTGCTGGGGAGTGGCGTGAAAATAGCGGTTCGTGCGCCAGAGGTGAGCGACTCATAAATCATAGACATGCTGTCGGCGGTCACCCATGTGAAAACGCTTTGTTTAAGTGTTTCCTCCAGTCGACCAAAGGTGTTTTTTTGATGCTGGTGGATAATCAGGTTACTGATGCTCAGGGCTTTTAGTTTCTGGTTGAAACTCGCTGGTGTACGCGGCGAGTTACTTAAGTGCCATGTTTGCGCTTTATCGTACTGACAAATGGTTGCGATTTCCCTAAGTAGTCTTTGTTGGTCAAATATAAAGTGTTTTGATGGGCCGCCAATGAGTATCAAGTGTTTGTGGCGTTTA
>Ga0105348_1000302_pt1 | contig 36713 bp, 33 predicted proteins | sample EN8Hudsemesocosm_2_FD_83504 | JGI IMG/M metagenome (GOLD analysis project Ga0105348, IMG submission 83504) | Methane-oxidizing microbial communities from mesocosms in the Hudson Canyon - EN8C Hudson Canyon | ecosystem: Environmental > Aquatic > Marine > Cold seeps | place: Hudson Canyon... | reverse complement strand
TTGGTGCGTTTTTCGAATAAGAGTGCGGCTATTCTGATTGCTACGGATGTTGCTTCTCGTGGTTTAGATATTGATGATCTAGATTTGGTGATCAACTACGACGTTACTCGTGACCCTGAAGTTCATGTTCACCGTATTGGTCGTACTGGCCGTGCCGGTAAAGAAGGTTTGGCCCTTTCGCTGATGGCCGCTTCTGAAGTGAAGAAGATGTTCGCGATCAATGAGTACATGGATACTAAGTACGATACCAGCGATATCAGTAAGCTTAAAAGCCCTTACGAGCCAAAGAAGCCGAATATGGTGACCTTGTGCATCGATGGTGGCAAGAAGAGCAAGTTACGTCCTGGTGATATTTTAGGTGCGCTAACGGCTGGCGGTGAAGTTCCTGGAACTGATGTTGGCAAGATTAATATGTTTCCGAATCACGCGTATGTTGCTGTTGCTCGCCCGAGTGCACGCGTCGCATTACGTTTGATTCAAGAGCAAAACATGAAGGGTCGTCGCTTCCGCGTTCGTCGCCTTTAAGTTTAGAAGTGTTAAAGAGCATTTAGAGCGTAGGCTTCGAACCGCCTTCGCTTGCTATCAACAATTAATATCAACGAGTAGAAAATGGCTAAGACATTACAAGAACAGCTGCTATCCATGGGGCTAACGGATAAAAAGAAAGCGAAGCAAGCTGAAAAGCAAAAGAAGAAAAACGTTAAAGATGCCCGTAAAGGCGCTGAGATTGTTGACGAAGCAAAAGTATTAGCCGACAAAGCCAAGCAAGATAAGCTTTCTCGCGATAAAGTGCTTAACGCCGAAAAGAAAGCCGCTGCCGAAGAAAAAGCCATTGGCGCGCAGATCAAACAATTGATTCAAATGAATACCATCCAAGTGAACGGTGAAGTTGCCTATAACTTTACAGCTGGCACTAAGATCAAAAAGATTTACGTCAATGACGATATTCAATATCGTTTGAGTCGTGGCAGGTTAGCCATTATTAGCCCTGAGCAAGATAATAAAGCCTTTGTTGTTATTCCATTGGGCGTTGCTGAGAAAATTCGTCAGCGCGATCAAGATTGCTTTATTTATATTGCAGAAAGTCAGCCGGATGATGTTGAAGAAGATGACCCATATGCTGATTATCAGATTCCAGATGATCTAATGTGGTAAAAACTTCGTACCTTGCTTGGTAGATTGAGTACTTATTTTCGGTTTAAAGGAATAATAATAAATGATCACCCTTCACCACTTGAACAACTCACGTTCTCAACGAATTATTTGGCTATTAGAAGCTCTAGACGTTGAATACACTATCAAGCACTATCAACGTGATCAACAGACTAGCTTGGCCCCGGCTGAGCTACGAGAGATTCATCCTTTAGGTAAGTCTCCAGTCATCACCGATGGCGATAAGGTTATTGCAGAGTCAGGCTTAATTATTGAATATCTTTGTGAGACCTACGGTAATAATCAAGCTTTTATGGGCAATGATGAAAATCGTTGGGATGTGAAATACTGGTTACATTATAGTGAAGGTTCATTAATGCCTTTGATGGTAATGAAATTGGTATTCGAGAAGATCAAATCCGCACCAAAACCTTTTTTCATTAAACCCATAGCCAACGCTATTGTTGATAAAGGTATGGCTGGGTATGCTGGCCCAAACATCATTAAGAACGTTTCTTATATTGAACAGCATTTGGCCAAAAATAATAAAATCGGTAATGATTATATGTGTGGCACGCAGCCAACAGCTGCTGACTTTCAAATGATTTTTCCACTAGAAGCGCTGGTTGCGAAACAGCAAGATATCGCTGAAAAACTGCCTAATATTTATGCCTATGTAAAACGCATTCATGCTCTACCTGCGTATCAAAAAGCACTTACTGCTGGCGGCCAATACGATTACGCTTAAGAAGTTATAATTTTGAGGCGGTAGGGCTTTAACAGGCTCTCACCGACTCATTAATATCCTGCCAAGATAAAACAACCTGTCGTTCTACCCCCCTATCAACAAGGCATAAAGCCTAGACTAAACTGAATATATACGCGGATAAGCACTCAAGTCTTTCCGAGCCAGGAGTACTGTGTGCAATACTCTAAAAAACAAGATTTAATCAAACATCTTAATCAGCTTATTAATGATAAATACGCGTCTAAGCTAGGGGAACAGTGCCAGCAAGATAGCCACTTCCAAAGCTTACTCACAGATGCTATCAATAATGCCAATGATGAAAGTCCACTATTACAATCCAAATACGTCACAATATTATTATCTGATTTACGCGGCTTCACCGCGATGGCAGAGAAGTATTCAGCCCTTGAAGTCATCGATTTATTGAATCAGTATTTTCTTAAAATGAGTGAAGTAATTCAGCGCTATGATGGCACAATCGATAAATTCATGGGCGATGCCATTATGGTTTTATTTGGTGCCCCTGCATCCAAAGAGGATGACCTAGAACGTGGTTTATCCTGTGCCATCGACATGCAAATCGCAATGGCAGAATTTAATGTCGAAAGTGAACTGAAAGGCTATCCTGCGTTGTTTATGGGCATTGGTATTAATACGGGTGAAGTCGTTGCTGGCCAACTAGGTTCCTATATTCATAGCGAATATACCGTCATTGGAGATGAAGTTAATCTAGCATCTCGCGTTGAAGCCCATAGCCTTCGTGGTCAGATACTGATTAGTGAAAACTGTTACCAACAAGCAAAAAGCTATATTGAAATTGGCAATAAAAATTCAGTTCGGGTGAAGGGAAAATCCGACATTGTTAATTTATATGAGCTCATTGCAACTAATAAACCGATACGCCTAGTTCCCCCTAGAAGTGAAGTCCGCAATAGCCCACGAGTTTTAGTCGATTCGCCGTTAGCATTCCAGTGCTTAGAAGGAAAACAAGTATTAGAAAAAGAACATATCGGCCGAATTATTGATTTAAGCTACGGGGGAATATTTGCCACCTCCCCTATTAAATTAGACATCCAGCAAGAAATTAAAATCACACTCTCACTTTCTTTAATGAGCCACCAAAGCAGCGCGATATATGCTCGGGTGATTAGAGTGAATAAATTTGAGCATCAATGGGAAATAAATTTAGAATTCACCGCTATACACCAAGAGGCGCAAACGGCGATTAAAGATTTTGTGGATCAGCAGATCGAGAGAATTTAGTTTGTAAGAGCAACCAGCCAGATCAAGTGCGATACAAAACCTGTATCAAGTGAAAACCAAACTGTGTTTTCACTGGCCCATGCACTTTAATCAATTCACTCTTAAAAACAATCTTGTCAAATTGACGAACCATTTGGCCTGGCTTTACTTCCCCTAAATCTCCACCTGCTTTTTGACCTGATGGGCACTGAGAAAACTGTTTTGCTAGCTTGGCAAAATCCGCACCTTTCGCGATGCGGTCGCGTAATCGATTGGCTTCTAAGCTGGTTTTAACAAGAATGTGGCGTACGCCGGCTACTGGCATGGTCGTTCCTAAAATGATCTATTTTAGCCATTTTACCAGCTATCAGTTTAAATGGCTGCTTTTACCATGGTTGGTTCAATCCATATCATTCTATTTTTTCCTGACCAATTAGACAAAAAGATGACAAGACCCCCCTCACATTTAGGCTTATTTATGTAAAAATGGGGAAAATCTCAGCTGGGTCACAAAACATGTCAGTATTTGAAATCAAACATCCTCTCGTTCAACACAAAATCAGCCTAATGCGCGCCAAAGATATGAGTACTCGTAGCTTTCGTCAGCTAGCGGCAGAGGTTGGCTGCTTGTTAACGTACGAAGCGACGAAAGACCTTGAACTTGAAAACTTCCAAATGGAAGGTTGGGACGGTGAATTAACAGGTCAGCGCTTAGTCGGTAAGAAAGCGACGGTTGTGCCTATCCTTCGTGCAGGAATCGGCATGCTAGACGGTGTTTTAGAGTTAATGCCAAGTGCAAAAATCAGCGTAGTTGGCCTTTATCGTGATGAAGAGACTCTCGAGCCAGTGACTTACTTCGAAAAGCTTACCAGTGATATCGACCAGCGCATGGCACTGATCATTGATCCGATGCTTGCTACGGGTGGATCATTAAACGCGACTATCGACTTATTGAAGAAGGCTGGCTGTAACGATATTCGTGCTCTCATTTTAGTGGCAGCGCCTGAAGGTATCGCAAAGGTTGAAGCAGCACACCCAGATGTGGATATTTACACGGCCTCAATTGATGACCACTTAAACGAAAATGGCTACATCATTCCAGGCTTGGGTGATGCGGGCGATAAGATTTTCGGTACTAAATAGTCTTTTAATAATAAAAATCATCTATAACGTTTAAGGAATTAATATGCCTGACAACTCTTTATCAAAAAGTGGTGTTGATCAAAACAGCTTCAATCAGCCAACATGGCGTAACGCGCTCGCGGGCTTGCAGATGCTCTTCGTTGCCTTTGGCGCACTGGTTTTAATGCCATTAATTACAGGCCTTGATCCTAGTGTTGCTTTGTTTACTGCGGGTATCGGTACGCTAATCTTTCAGTTTATTACTAAGCAACAAGTACCTATCTTTTTAGCATCTTCGTTTGTTTTTATCGCACCGATTGCGTATTCCGTTCAAACTTGGGGAGTTGCTGCGGCAATGGGCTCTTTGTTTGTTTCTGGCTTGGTATATGTTGCGATTGCAACGATGGTGGCTGTTCGTGGCGCAGGGTTCTTGCACCGCTTAATGCCTCCGGTTGTGACGGGCCCAATCATCATGGTGATTGGTTTAGGTTTAGCACCAATTGCTGTGAACATGGCGATGGGTAAAACAGGTGATGGCGCAGCTGAACTGTTCCCTTATATGGATTCCCTAATCGTTTCTATGTCAGCTTTACTAACAACGCTATTGGTCGCCACGTTAGGCAAAGGCATTATGCGTTTACTGCCAATTATGGCCGGTGTTTTGGTCGGTTATATCATGGCATCAATCATGGGTATGGTTAGCACAGAAGCCGTTGCCAGCAGCGAATGGTTTGCGATACCTAATTTCATAACACCTGAATTCAATATTGCAGCAATATTGTTCATGCTACCGGTAGCGATTGCCCCTGCCATTGAGCACGTAGGTGATATCTTAGCGATTGGCAGTGTGACAGGTAAAGATTATACCAAGAAGCCTGGTTTGCACCGTACATTACTGGGTGATGGTGTTGCAACGTCCACTGCGGCTTTGTTAGGCGGTCCACCAAACACAACGTACTCTGAAGTGACTGGCGCCGTAATGCTCACAAAAATGTTTAACCCGCGCATCATGATCTGGGCAGCTTGTTTCGCTATCATTTTAGCCTTTGTCGCTAAGTTCGGTATCGCATTACAAACTATTCCTGCGCCAGTTATGGGGGGTATTTTAATTCTATTATTTGGCTCTATTGCGGGTGTTGGTATGAACATTCTAGTGAAAGCCCAAGTCGATCTAGCCGATCAACGTAACCTTGTGATTGTATCGACAACCTTGGTATTCGGTATTGGTGGTATGGCGATTGGTAATGCAGATTTCAGCCTACAGGGTATTAGCCTGTGTGGTTTGGTCGCGATTGCAATGAACCTTTTATTGCCACAAACCAAGCTTGACGATGAGTCTCTTGAGCAAGAGCAGGCAATTGCTAAAGATGCTATTGATCATAAGCGTTCTTAAAGCAAGGTGTAATATCCTTCAAAATTGAAGAGTATTAATCCAAAAAAGGGCCGCTAACGTATTCAGTTAGCGGCCCTTTTTTATAACGCAAAGTTATTCACAATTATTAACTAAGCGCTTTCTTTTAGTTCTTTCGAAAGACTCATGCTAGCCGCGCGGCGTTTCTCAGCACTGACCCAACGACTGCGTTGTTCATCAGTATTCAATACTAATGGCGGTACTTTTGTCGGCTTGCCATCATCATCAACTGCAATCATGGTGAAGAAACAGGTATTAGTATGACGGACTGATTTTCCTTTCATGTCCTCTGCAATTACCTTGATACCTACTTCCATTGAAGTACGGCCGGTATAATTCACAGTTGCCAATAGTGTTACCAGTTCACCGATAAAAATCGGCTCACGGAAGACTACTTTATCAACGGATAAGGTAACGCAATAAAAACCGCTATAACGCATTCCACAAGTGAGTGCAGCTTTATCCAGCAGTTTTAATAATTCACCGCCGTGCATCTTGCCAGAGAAGTTGGCCATTCCTGGAGACACGAGTTCGGTCATTTCTGTAGTAACAATTTGTGGCATAACCGTCTCTTTCTATTTCTTTTGGGAGTTGACCTACTTAAAGCACATACCAAGCCAATCGTACTAATTTGATTCGACTTAACCCTTAATTGCACTGCGATAACCGTTTAACAATTAACAAAGTTGACATTACTTCGGGGCCGCATGATAACAGGTCTTATTAGTCTGGGCCATCGTATAAATTTTGCACTAGGTCTGTGCGTACTGAGTCAGGTTAGGCACCTTAAATGAGCACACAAAGCCCTATTATTGAGCCAATAACTGTCTATTTCTTACCATTGGCTGGCTTGCCACCCGAACGCAGGTTGATCACCTTGCCAATACTAGAGAACCAAAAGTCCGCGCCCATGGACGCTGCAAATGCACTAATAAACCAACCCAGTATCATCAACAGCCAGTCATACCACTGAAAGTTCTGACTGATAAATCCAAAGCCACTCCAACCTATTGGAAGCTCCAAAGCTTCAAGATCATTGGTTGTTTTTTGCAGTACTTGGTAGCGCTTTTTCAACCGTTCGACATCTGTTGTTACTGTGGTATTAGCTTGAGTGAGATCCCTTTCCACCGCAAACAACCCCTTCTGTGGTAACAACCTAGGGAGCTGCTTAACCATTTCTGCTCTTAATTCGCTGTCATTAGGGATATCACGGGCAATACGTATCGAATCGATGTTCATCAGCGCTGCCAATATAAACGCCACTAGCAATAACACTTTTTGAATCTGACGCTTATACCAGCCACTGACTCGCACCATGTTACCGCTGAACCAGTCTTCAAGTTTATCTTTAAATACCTGCTCGTCATTATTAGAATCCAACCACATTGCCGTCAATGATTGACGTAATCCGCCTTCTGGCAGTTCATTTAAGCAGTCGATGAATTCCTTCTCGCGATGACTATAAAGCTGAAGACTATCGATCAATGCGATGCGGAAGTTTTCTGCGGGGATATACGACGCTTTGCGATACTTATCTGATAGTTTGCTGAGCATTGGATGATTTAATAATCCGTCTGACATGCCTTCGTCTTCTACCAAATAACGAATGCCACGCTCAAGCTGCTTGCCACGCAAAGATAATACCCCCGCGATGAACTCTACTAAGGTGCTGCATAACAAGCTAAAAACGAGATATACGGCGGCAAGCCCTAAAGCGACTTCGACTATGATGTGATCAAACATGTAACGTCCTTGTTAATTTCAGCTTAATTATTCATCACTGGATGATTATTATCAGGCTTTGCGCGCTTGGCGAATTTTATCGTAAGCGGTTTGAATATCTTGTGTTTTTTCTTTTGCCAGTTTCATCATTTCTGCCGGTAAGCCTTTCGCAACTAGCTTATCTGGATGATGCTGACTCATTAGCCTACGGTATTCTTTTTTCAAATCAGCATCACTAATGTCCGCTTTCACACCGAGTACGGCATACGCGGTTGATATCTCTGAAGCAGAGCTTCTTCTGCTCTTCGAGCCTTTGCCATTAGAACGATTATTAGAACTCCAACCACCTGCAATTGACGCTTTAACGCGAGAGTGAATCCACTCGAATTGAAACGCAGAAATGCCTAAGTCGCGGCAGATTCGATCTAAAATTCTACGCTCTTCTAAAGTTAATTTACCATCGCTATACGCTACACTGAGCTGGATTTCTAAAAACATTTGAGACAATGAAGCTTGATGGTTCAGTGCTTCTTTCAATCTGCGTAGGTCAGGGCCAAGATCAAAATTCTCATCTTTGCCATCGGTAAAAAATTGAATTGCTTGCTGACGCATATCACCATCAAGGCCCATTTGGCTCATAATGTGATTTGCAGCAGTAATTTCTTCGCTTGAGACGCGGCCGTCTGCTTTAGCAATTCGGCCCATCACGCGGAAGGTGGTGCGGAAAAATATTTGCTGTATTTGTAATTGCAGCGAAGAATCTTGATTATCACCCGGCTTCTGCGCATCTATTCCTAAAATACTGCGCTCTATAAACTGATCAAATAAGTGCCCAGCGATCAAGCCAATAAGAATACCAAATGGACCGCCACTGAAAAGTCCAAACGTTGCACCGGTGATTTTCCCTAACCAAATTTTCATTATGTACCTGCTACTCGTTGCTCTACCTGCGTTGCTATTTTTTTAGCGTTGAGCAGGGTTTCTACTTGCTGTAAACGTTCTGGAGTCCCTACATCGACCCAATTCCCTGAATAAAGTTCACCCGTTACACAGCCTTTCGCCATCGCATTCCGTAATAAAGGCGCTAGAGGAAATGCCCCTGCTTTCGAATTTTTAAACAACTCGGGGTTGATCAAACTGATGCCGCTAAACGTGAATGCGCAATCAGCTGCGGGATTCTGCTTATCTCTATCGATTACTGCATTCGAAGCCGCTAAGACAAAATCCCCTGCGAGGTTATGATCTGGGTTGGTAACCAACCACAAATGGCAAAGACCGTTGATTGTTTGAGGCAGCTGAATACGATCCCAATCCAACCAAACATCACCATTCACTAATAGAAAAGGCTGCTCATGCGCTTCGTTCACCATTAATAAAGGCAGCGCGTTATAAATACCACCCCCCGTTTCTAGCGCTTCTTGCTCGGCAGAATAGTGAATATTACAGCCAAACTGACTGCCATCTCCTAAAGCCTCTTCGATCATATAGCCGAGGTAGGCATGATTGATGACGATGTCTAAAATGCCCAGTTTAACCAGTTGTTCGATGTGATGAACAATCAATGGCTTGCCAGCAACCGGTAATAAAGGTTTAGGGCAATTGTCCGTTAAAGGGCGCATTCGAGTGCCTAAACCCGCGGCTAAAATCATCGCTTTCACGTGAAGTTTCCTTTTTATTGTTCTTTCAAAGCTGGCAAGAATACAGACTCTAACCAGGCACTGAATGCTTCAAATTCAGGGTATAAACGCGCCGTTTGAACAATGTATTCACACGTTCTTGGTACATCGTTTAAATAATCATGCTTACCATCTCGAATGCTCAAGCGGGCAAAAATCCCGGCTGCTTTTAAGTGGCGCTGCATGCCCATCAAATCAAAATCACGAACCAGTTGATCTTCACTAATATCGGTAATTTGGCCACTATTTACCTTGATACTTTTTTCATTAAAACTCTCTGTCCTAAAGTAAGCCAACCAAGCTAAAACTTGCTCTCGTGGCCACTGGATATAACAGTCTTTTAGCAGTGAAACTAGGTCATAAGTGATGGGGCCATAGACCGCATCTTGAAAATCAATAATGCCGATAAATTCGTCATCATGCAGAGGCGGATTAGCTTTGCAAACCATGAGATTACGCGAGTGATAATCACGATGTACCATGACCTGAGGCTGAGCTAAGGCTGAGCTAGCTAAGGTTTCAAACACTTGCTTTAGCATGGCCTTTTCAGCATCACTCAGCGTTAACTTTAAGTGCTTTTCACATAGCCAATCGGGGAATAAAGCCATTTCACGATCTAATAATTCACGATCATAGGCGGGTATGTTTTCGGTAAGAGGTAATTGTTGTAATTCGATCAAAGAGTCGATCGAAGACTTATATAATCCATCAGCCGCATCGGCGGTTAATTCTGGGTGCAATAGCACATCGCCAAAATCTTCCAGCAGCATAAACCCTCGGGCCTCATCAAAAGCTAAGACCGTGGGAACTTTCACCCCTGCAGAGGACCAAACATTGGCAATATCGACAAATTGACGACTATTTTCATGCTCGGGAGGTGCATCAACAGCGATCCACTGCTTTTGCACGCCATTTTCGTTATAAATGATGCGAAAATATCGTCTAAAACTAGCATCACCCGATACGGTTACCATTTGAGCAGGTATACTGTGCTGATAAAGTTGCTCGATCCGATCGGCGGCCCATTGGGCTAAAACGTCCTGACGCTGATCCATACTGGCCTCTTAGATGATTTTCATTATTTACGCACCATAGCATAAGGATCGATCGGATTCTCCGATTTAACATGAACAAAGTATTTTCCCTGTTAATTACGGTTATCAGTACATTTTCTGCCCAGTTTGTGAATGCAAACGAGGGTATTGAAGATTACTCTTTTCAGCCTTTATCCTGGTATCCGCTTGAAGCGCTTTCTCCAGCCGAAGCCGATGCTTTGCCTGAGTTCTGCTCGGGCAAATATCGACCTGTTGCAATCACTGCTCGCAATGAGAAAAGCATTCTCATCCAAGCCGACGAATCGACCGCAAATAAAAACGGCGATGCCATTTTTACCGGCAATGTCGAATTCAGCCAGCAAGATAAAAAGATTCTCAGCAACCGCGCTATTTGGTCACAAAAAAATCGTACGGCCAATTTCACTGGCAACGTCAGTATTATTTCTCCTGACTTAGTCATGTCAGGTGAACATGCTTTATTAGAAGATAACGAACTTGCTGAGAAAAAAGCGGCCACGATTGAAAACAGTGAATACTCTATTCCTAGCGTCCACATGCGCGGCACAGCTGGCAGTATCGATAGCAAAGGCGAGAGCTTCATACAACTAACCGATTCAACGTATACTTTCTGTGAACCCGGAAATAATGACTGGGACATAAAAGCCAGCGAGATTAATCTTGATCGTGAAAATGGAATCGGTAGCGCTTGGCATACACAGCTAAGAATTAAAGAAGTTCCAATTATGTACCTGCCCTATTATCGCTTTCCTATCGACGATAGACGCATGACGGGGTTCTTAGACCCAACGTTTAGCATGAATGGCAAAGTTCAAGCCACCGAAATGTCCATTCCTTTTTACCTCAATCTGCACCCTCAAGTAGATGCGACGATTACACCCAAAGAATTATTAGACCATGGCCTGTTGTGGCAAGGCCAAGTACGTCACCTCACTAGCATTTTTGGTTATGGTGAATTCAATTATGGCGAATTAAAAAATGATCGTGAATATCTGCAAGATCAAACTGAAATTGATGCTACTACTGGCGATACGGTAAAAGTCGATACCCCCAGACAAGACCGCTGGTTAATTAACTACCAGCAGCGCGGCGATATAAATGAAAACTGGCATCACCGTTGGGTTTATAACGAAGTTAGCGATAATGAATATCTAAACGATACCAAATCTAACATCGGTGTAAATCGTGAAACTCACATGCCAACTCGGGGTGAAATTTATTTTGATAAAAGCGCATGGCACTTTGATTTATTAGGTGAAAGTTTTCAGACCGTTGACGATACTATTGCCTTATCTTCGCGCCCTTATAAACGCCTGCCGCAGCTGAACTTAAACTACACACCCGATTCTTTTTCTGGTGTCACGGGCACCGTAAAAAGCCAAGCGACTAAGTTTCAGCGTGATAATGACAAGCTTACCGGTACCAGTGCAATCAACGGTACGCGTTTAGTACTGGACTCTGCGGTAAGTTATACCTTTGAATGGCCATTTGCTTATATTACGCCCAAGGCTGAATATAAAGTGCGACAATATCAGCTCGAAAACGTAGAGCAAAGCTTGCTTGATACTGGCTATGATGAAAGCCCTAACATCGCTATTCCTAAATACAGCCTTGATGCTGGGTTATTTTTTGAGCGTGAGTTTGCTGCTTTTGATTCAGCCTATATTCAAACGCTTGAACCTAGAATTATGCACCTGCAAGTTCCTTATTACGATCAAAGTGAAATTCCTAATTTTGATAGCAGCGTTCTTACCTTTAATGCCAGCCAATTATTCCGTGATTATCGCTTTAACGGCAACGACAGAGTCGGCGACGCTAATCAGACAACGCTAGGCTTAACAACTCGCTTTTTACAAGATAGTGATGGCAGCGAAACATTTAATGCCAGTATTGGCCGTATTTATTACCACGAAGACCGACGTGTTCAGTTATCAGGAACCACTGTCGGCGAGGCTGATAGCCGCAAGAAATCTTCAACCATCGTTGAAAGCACTTGGAATCCTTATGATGAATGGCGTCTGTATAGCATGGTCGAATACGGCGAACTGCCAAAAGTGAGTGGTGAAGATTCTGAACAAGATATTTTGCAAAAACAATTTAGTATCGAATATAACGATAACTTAAATCACATGGCCAACATTAGCTTGCGTGAAAATAAAAGCACCAGCATTCGCCAATTAGACTTAGGTGTCTTCTGGGCAATCAATGATTCTTGGGCTTTAATTGGCAGTCGTAAAAAAGATTTATGGGATTATGAAACCGACGAGGTAAAACCTGTCGACCCTGTCATTGAAGCTTTAGCAGGTTTTGAATATCAAAGCTGTTGCTGGCGCGCACAAGTTTTATATCAAGAACAAAGTAAACGCATTACCGATGACGAGTCGAATACCGATAAAACGTATGGCTGGTTATTACGTATAGAATTAAAAGGATTTGCTAACTTTGGCTCGAATCCAGATGACATTATGAATCAATCAATTCGCGGATATTCGAGCCGCCGCTATTTTGATTTTGAAAGCGAATAAGAAACAGGAACGATCGAAGTTTATGAATAAAAATGCCCTTTTAGGTTTAGTTGCCTTTTGTACTGCATTCAGTTTCTCGGTGAATGTAAATGCTGCCCCTGTGGACCTAGACCGCATCGCGGCTATTGTCGATGAAGGTATCATCATGCAAAGCGAACTCGATGCGCGCATGGACTCTGTTAAGCGACAAATGGGTGGCCAAATTCCACCAGACAGTCTGTTGCGCCCACAAGTACTTGAACGTTTGATTCTAGAAAATATTCAATTACAAATGGCAGGCCGCGGCGGCGTACAAGTTTCAGATCAGCAACTAACCGATACCGTAAAGCGAATCGCAAAACAAAATGGCATGACCATTGAACAGTTCAGTGGCGCGTTACAAAAAGATGGCCTTTCGTATCGTGAGGCGGTTGAGCAGATTCGTACCGAAATGATCATTAGCCGTGTGCAAAAATTCCAAGTGAATAATCGCGTTCAAATTTCACAACAAGATATTGATTATTTCTTAGCGTCAAAAGCAGGACAAATGGCCGCTGAAGCGGAATACCGTTTAAGCCATATATTAATTTCTATTCCTAGCCAAGCCAGCTCAGACGAAATTAAAATAGCCCAAAATAAAGCTGATAAAATTGTCGCTGACATTAAAGCGGGTAAGAGTTTCAAACAGCAAGCCATTGCACAATCAAACGGACGTAACGCTTTAAAAGGCGGTGATTTAGGCTGGCGTAAACAGGCACAACTTCCTTCGCTATTTTCAGATGCCGTAAACGAACTAACAATGGGGGAAGTATCCCAGCCGATTAAAAGTGCCAGTGGTTTTCATATTATTCAAATTGCTGAAAAGCGTGGCGGCTCAACCATGATGGTTTTGCAAAATAAAGTTCGCCATGTATTAGTGATGCCGAATGAGATCCGCTCAGATGCAGATTCTGAAGCACGTATTAAGCAAGTTTATAAAAAGCTGGATAATGGCGGCGACTTTGCTGAGCTGGCTAAAGAATACAGTGATGACCCTGGCAGTGCAGCCAATGGTGGTGATTTAGGCTGGGTTAACCCAGGTGATATGGTGCCTGCCTTTGATCGTATTATGAGTGATATTACACCCGGCCTATTAAGTAAGCCTTTTAAAAGCAAATTCGGCTGGCACATTCTGCAGGTTGAAGAGCGTAAAGAAACAGATTTAGGCGAACAGGTTCAACGCAACCAAATTCATCAAATGCTACAGTCACGTCAATTTGAAGAAGAGCTGCCTATTTGGTTGCGTAAGATTCGCTCTGAAGCTTATGTTGATATTAAAGAGTCGTAATTGATGACTGCTTCTAATTCTACTAATGCTACTAATGCTACTAATGCTTTTACCTCTACAAATGATAGCCAGACGATGCCTATTCTAGCAATCACGGCCGGAGAGCCTGCGGGCATCGGCCCTGATTTGTGCGTGCAAATAGCTCAGCAAGCTTGGGACTATCAGATTCTAGTAATCTGCGATAAGCAGCTATTAGTCGAACGAGCTAAACAGCTAGGCTTACCTCTGGAAGTATCAGATTTTGATGAAAATCTGCCAGCACAAGCTCACACCCGCGGCCACCTTTGGGTTAGGCATGTGCCATTAGCTCAGGCTGTTATTGCCGGTGAATTAAATACCGCTAATAGTCGCTATGTATTAAAGACGTTAGAAATTGCTACTCAAGGCTGCCTTGATGACCATTGGCACGCGATGGTGACTGCACCTCTTCATAAAGGTGTCATCAATGATGCTGCTGAAATAGAAACGGGTTCGTTTACTGGCCATACAGAATTTTTGCGCGATTATTGCGGTAAAGAAGAAGTTGTGATGATGCTAGCGACTGAAGATTTAAGGGTCGCTTTAGTCACAACGCACTTACCACTAAGAGACGTTGCGGATGCGATCACACCCGATCTTATTAGCCGCATTGCCCGCATTCTGCATCACGACCTGCAGAAGTTTTTTGCCATCGAGCAACCCAGAATTCTAGTTGCGGGTTTAAATCCGCACGCCGGTGAAGGTGGCCACCTAGGAATGGAAGAGATTGAAATTATTGAGCCAACCTTAAAGGCGCTTAATAGTGAAGGTCTTAACCTTATCGGCCCACTTCCCGCCGATACCCTTTACACACCGAAACACCTTGAACATGCCGATGCTACGTTAGCCATGTATCATGATCAGGGTTTACCGGTATTAAAATTCCATGGATTTGGTAGAGCCGCTAATATTACCTTAGGCCTTCCTATTATCCGCACCTCTGTTGACCATGGCACCGCGTTAGATTTAGCCGGGCTAGGAACAGCAGATTCAGGCAGTTTAGAAACCGCTTTAAAAGTTGCCGCACAAATGGCGGCCGCTTACCAAAACAAGAGATTATCATGAGTGATTTTAATGCCCCTCGTTCAACGGGCAATCGTAAAAAAGCAGGCCGTCAGAAGTCAGCGGCACAAAAAGTATTAACCGCCAACCAAGGGCATCAAGCCCGTAAACGTTTTGGCCAAAACTTTTTGCATGATGCTAATATCATCAATAAAATCGTCCTCGCCATCAATCCAAAAGAAGGCCAAAACTTGGTTGAAATTGGACCGGGGATGGGGGCAATTACTGGGCCTGTATTAGAAGCAACGGGCGCCTTAAACGTTGTAGAAATCGACCGTGATTTAATTCCACGCTTACGCACTCAGTTCTTCAACTATCCCAACTTTAAAGTCTACGAAGGCGATGCGCTGCAGTATGATTTTACTCAGTTGATTGATAAAGAAGCCGAAAACCCAGCACCACTGCGTATTATTGGTAACTTACCGTACAACATCTCAACACCGCTGATTTTCCATCTATTGAGCTATACCAAGCAACGCCTAGTACATGACATGCACTTTATGCTGCAAAAAGAAGTGGTTCAGCGTTTAGCAGCCGAACCTGGAACATCCGATTACGGCCGTTTGAGCATCATGGCGCAATACTGGTGCCGCGTAGAGCCACTGTTTATTGTTGGCCCTGGTGCATTTAATCCACCGCCTAAAGTCGATTCGGCTATTGTGCGCTTAGTGCCGCATGATGACTTACCATTTCCAACTAAAAACGTTTCTACTTTTCAGAATGTCGTTCGCCAAGCCTTCAACATGCGTCGTAAAACTTTGCGTAATACGCTAAAAAGCATGATCACGGCCGAAAACATTGAAAGTTTGAATATCGATGCAGGTCTACGTCCAGAGCGCTTAACATTGGAAGAGTACGTGAAAATTGCTGATTTTGTTTTCGAAAATCCTTTAGTGACGGACGGCCAATAGACATGGCTGACCTAGATGCGAGCAGTATTTTTCCTGCGCATGAAATACCTGAGATTATTGTTACTGTTAAGCCGCAGTATATTGAAGCTCAATCGCTTCCTAAAGAGCAGCGCTACGTATTTGCTTACCATGTGGATATCTACAACTCCGGACACCACTCAGTTCAGCTGATGACTCGTCATTGGCTAATAACCGATGGTGATGGCAAGTTAGAAGAAGTACAAGGTGATGGCGTTGTCGGTGAGAACCCAATCATTAGCCCTGGAGATAGTTATCAATACTCCAGCGGCGCGGTTCTCAATACGCAAGTAGGCAGTATGAGCGGTCACTACGGCATGCGCTTATGCCTTGAAGCTGAAGAAGAGACAGACGCAGATGCTTTATTATTTGATGCGCAAATTCCTGTGTTTACCCTAGCCGTTCCCTCGGCACTGAACTAGAGGTTTGTAACGAGTGGCTACTTACGCAATTGGTGATGTTCAAGGCTGTTATGATTCATTAATGGCCTTGTTAGAGAAAATCGATTACGACGATAACAAAGATACCCTTTGGTTTGCCGGTGACTTGGTTAATCGTGGCCCAAAATCATTAAAAACTCTGCGTTTTATTAAAGGCTTAGGGGATAAAGCAATATCGGTACTCGGTAATCACGATTTACATTTATTAGCGCTCTACTTTAATGAGAACAACCCAAAAAAGTCGGATACCTTAGAAGAGACTCTTAACGCTAGCGATAGCGAAGAGCTGATGCATTGGCTGAGACACCAGCCGCTTGTACACCATGACGAAAGCCTAAACGCGCTTATGGTTCACGCGGGCATTCCGCCTAAATGGAGTGCAAAGAAAGCCCTTAAGCGATCTTTAGAAGTAGAAGCCTTTATTCAATCAGCTGATTTCCGTGATTTTTTTAATTCTATGTATGGCAATATCCCCAATCAATGGGATAAGTCACTAGTCGGCATGGACCGCTTACGTATCATCGTTAATTATTTCACCCGTATGCGCTTCTGTACTCAAAACGGTCAACTCGATTTAGTGACCAAAGAAGGCTTAAATAAGAAGCCACAAGGCTTTAGCCCTTGGTTTGAGTTCGAACGTAAAGCAAAGGATACTCGCATCTTCTTTGGCCATTGGGCGGCGCTAGAAGGTAAAGCAGAAGTTGATAATGTATTTGCACTGGATACCGGCTGCGTTTGGGGTGGAAAACTCAGCGCTGTTCGTTTAGAAGATGAGAAAGTATTTCGTATCAGCGCACAAGATTAACGCCGTTCTTTTACGCTAAATATTTTAATAGCTTCATGCTGTTAGCTTAGACAATATTAAATTAATTTCACTAAACCTTAACCCGCTTTGGAAACCATTATGACTGCAAGCTTCACTCGTATCAGCGCTAATGACGCAAAAACTTTAATAGCACAAGGCACAAGCCAGATTATTGATATTCGTGATGCTATGAGCTTTCAAGCCAGCCACATGAAAGATGCCATACGCATTGATAACGAAGGTGTTCCACACTTTATGGCGAATGCCGATCAACAGGCACCCTTAATCGTTTGCTGCTATCACGGTAACTCAAGCCAAAATGCAGCACAGTATTTTAGTGAGCAAGGTTTCAAAGAGGTTTATAGCCTTGATGGCGGTTTTGAAGAATGGAAAGTTTTGCACCCTGAACTATGTGAAGCTTAACCTCGTATATTATTAAAGAGTGAGGGTCGCAATCACCCTCGCTATTTTCCAGCCCTCTACCTTACCTCTTTTATTATCATTTCATTCATTACCTTTTTTCTTTATTCACTTTTATTATAAGAAACTTATTAATAAATATTCGGCACATTCTATGCGTAACTTTAAATAACCGTAGATGTTTTAATTTTTATTGACGCTTAACTACGTAGGGTAAGTTTCAGCTCTAATCTGTGTATTAATTATTTTGCTGTCTTTTTACTATACTTACAAACTAAGGATGATAAAAAATGTCAAAATATAATATATTGAAACTAAGCTTATAAAGTATAAGCTCATCATTAAAGCGTCTCACATTCATTTTACGAGTAGAAATATGCACTAGCAATTAACAATATCAGGCATCATACAGGGGTATTATTATGAGTATTTTCAACCACTTCCAGTCGCGTTATCACTCGACCCAAGAGGAGGTTATTTCATTACAGGATTACCTCGATCTATGTAAGCAAGATCCTAGTGTTTACGCTTCATCTGCTGAGCGTATGCTAATGGCTATTGGTGAGCCCGAATTAATCGATACTGCACAAGATACGCGTTTAAGCCGAATATTTTCCAACAAAGTAATCAAGCTCTACCCCGCTTTTTCTGAATTTTACGGTATGGAAGAAGCCGTAGAGCAGATCGTTTCTTTCTTCCGTCACGCCGCCCAAGGGTTAGAAGAAAAAAAACAAATCCTCTATTTATTGGGACCTGTTGGCGGGGGTAAGTCCTCACTAGCCGAGCGTCTAAAAGAGCTTATCCAGCACATTCCTTTTTATGCGATTGAGGGCTCTCCGGTATTTGAATCCCCTCTTAGCTTATTCGATGCGAAAGAAGATGGAAAAATTCTTGAAGAAGATTTTGGTATTCCAGCACGCTCGCTGAATAAAATAATGTCGCCTTGGGCTGTGAAACGCCTTCATGAATACGGCGGTGATATTAGCCAATTCAAGGTCGTTAAATTGTACCCTTCGATTCTTGATCAGATCGGCGTTGCAAAAACTGAACCCGGTGATGAGAATAATCAAGACATTTCATCCCTCGTCGGTAAGGTCGATATTCGCAAGCTGGAAGACTTTTCTCAAGATGACCCCGATGCATACAGCTATTCCGGTGCGTTGTGTCGCGCAAACCAAGGCTTAATGGAGTTTGTCGAAATGTTTAAAGCACCGATCAAGGTGCTACACCCGCTACTAACAGCCACTCAAGAAGGTAACTATAACGGCACTGAAGGTACAGGTTCATTACCTTTTGAAGGCACAATTTTAGCCCACTCAAACGAATCCGAATGGACGGCTTTTAGAAATAACAAGAACAACGAGGCATTCTTAGATCGAGTGTACATTGTTAAAGTACCCTATTGCTTGAGAGCCAGCGAAGAAGTTAAAATTTATCAGAAGCTATTGGACAACAGTACTTTAGCCGAAGCACACTGTGCGCCTGATACGCTAAACATGTTAGCAAAATTCATTGTACTATCCCGCCTCAAGGACTCTGAGAATTCTAGTATCTATTCTAAAATGCGCGTTTACGACGGCGAAAATTTAAAAGACATAGATCCGAAAGCCAAATCGCTACAAGAATACAAAGATGCTTCTGGTGTTGATGAAGGCATGAACGGATTATCGACCCGCTTTGCCTTCAAAATTTTGTCGCGAGTATTTAATTTTGATAATACTGAAATTGCCGCCAACCCCATTCATTTACTTTATATTCTTGAGCAAGCAATAGAGCAAGAACAATTTCCCGCTGAGACTCACGATCGCTTATTAAACTTTATTAAAGAGTACATTTCTTCTGAATACGTCGACTTTATTGGTAAAGAAATTCAAACTGCGTATTTAGAATCGTATGCTGAGTACGGGCAAAATATATTTGATCGCTACGTTACCTATGCCGACTTCTGGATACAGGATCAGGAATACCGTGATCCTGAAACGGGTGAGATACTTGATCGCAGCGCGATTAATGAAGAGCTTGAAAAAATAGAGAAGCCCGCAGGCATTAGTAATCCGAAAGATTTCCGTAATGAAAGCGTGAACTTCATTTTACGAGCTCGTGCAAATAATAACGGTAAAAACCCTTCCTGGCAGAGCTACGAAAAAATGCGCTCGGTTATTGAGAAAAAAATGTTCTCAAATACTGAAGATCTATTACCCGTTATTTCATTCAGCGCCAAGTCTTCTTCTGAGGACCAAACCAAGCATGATGATTTTGTAAACCGAATGATCGACCGCGGTTATACCGAGAAGCAGGTACGTTTATTAGCGGACTGGTATTTACGCGTACGTAAATCTCAATAAAGTAATGCTTTTTTAAGGAGCAGCCTATGTCGTACTTTATTGATCGTCGCTTAAACGGTAAAAACAAAAGCTTGGTTAATCGCCAGCGTTTTATGCAGCGTTATAAAAAGCACATCAAGCAAGCCGTAAGCGAAGCCATCAATAAGCGGTCCATTACCGACATGGACCGCGGCGAAAATATCAGTATTCCTAGTCAGGATACCCATGAGCCTATTATTAGTCATGGCCAAGGCGGACAACAACATAGAATCTATCCGGGTAATAAACAATTTGATGCGGGAGACCAAATTGATAAACCGAAAGGCGGCGGTGGTTCTGGTAGTGGTAAAGCCGGAAACTCGGGCGAGGGAGAAGATGAATTCAGCTTTTATATTAGTAAAGAGGAATTCTTAAACTATATTTTTGAAGACTTAGCGCTGCCCAACATGGCCAAAAAATCGCTATCTACTCAAGATGAATTTGAAACTAAACATGCAGGTTTTGTAACCGAAGGAACCGCTAATAATTTATCCATCGTTCGCTCTATGCGTAATGCCCATGCGCGGCGTATTGCTCTTTCGGCGGGCAAGAAACGAAAATTAAAAGAATTGCTATTAGAGCAGGAAGCACTCGAATCAAACCCCGATGGCTTTCAACATCAAACTCGTTTATTGGCTATTCAAGAAGAGATCTCGATACTAAGATCTCGTATAAAAAAGGTTCCCTACTTGGATACCTTTGATTTACGTTATCGCAGCCAAGTGAAATACCCTGTCCCTAGCAGTAAAGCGGTTATGTTCTGTTTGATGGATGTCTCGGGTTCTATGACACAGGATATTAAGGAGATCGCGAAACGTTTTTATATTTTGCTCTACCTATTCTTACAAAAAAACTATGACAAAATTGAACTTGTATTCATTCGCCATCATACCAGCGCCAAAGAAGTCAGCGAAGAGGAGTTCTTTTATTCACGCGAGACTGGCGGCACTATAGTCTCTAGCGCACTTAAATTAATGCACGAAATTGTGCAAGATCGATATTCAGCAAGCGAGTGGAATATTTACGCAGCGCAGGCCTCTGATGGCGACAACTGGGATGATGATAGTCCTCAATGCTCTGCCTTATTGCGCCAAAAAATCTTACCCGAAGTTCAATATTTTTCTTATATTGAAATCACGCCACAAGATCATCAAGCCTTATGGCATGCCTACAAAGCACTTGAAACGGAATGGCCTAATGAATTTGCGATGGCACAAATAAAAGAACCCGGAGATATCTATACCGTATTTCGTCAATTGTTCGCTAAGCAACCTTCCCAACACCAAGGGGCAAGCCATCAAGGAGAGCGGGCATGAGTTATATATCGACAGACTCTGAGTGGACATTTGATTTATTAGAAGCCTACGATAAAGAAATTAAACGTATTGCTGAAGGTTTCAAACTGGATACTTATCCCAATCAAATCGAAGTCATCAGCGCAGAACAGATGATGGACGCCTATGCATCCGTAGGAATGCCTTTAGGTTATCACCACTGGTCTTACGGCAAGCACTTTCTAGCGACACAAAAGAACTATCAACGCGGTGCGATGGGACTAGCTTATGAGATTGTGATTAATTCCAGCCCTTGCATCGCGTATCTGATGGAAGAAAATACTCTGCCGATGCAAGCCTTAGTCATTGCCCATGCTTGCTATGGCCACAATTCGTTTTTCAAAGGTAATTATTTATTTAAAACCTGGACAGATGCTAGCGCCATTGTTGATTATTTAGTTTTCTCACGTAGCTATATTAAAGAGTGTGAAGAGCGCTATGGAATCGAGGAGGTTGAAAAAATACTCGACGCCTGCCATGCATTAATGAACTATGGTGTTGATCGCTATAAGCGTCCTAAACCCATATCGGCAGAAGAAGAGGCCCACCGCCAAGAAGAACGTGAAAAGATACTTCAGCAACAGGTCAATGATTTATGGCGTACCATTCCCAAAGGCCATGAAGAGGAAGGCGATAAAAAACAGCGTAACTTTCCCTCCGAACCACAAGAAAATATTTTGTATTTTATTGAGAAAAACGCGCCTTTACTAAAACCTTGGCAAAGGGAAATCATACGCATTGTGCGTAAAATGGCTCAGTACTTTTATCCACAGCGACAAACTCAGGTAATGAACGAAGGCTGGGCAACGTTTTGGCATTATACGCTTTTGCATACTCTGTATGATGAAGGCTTAGTTAATGAAGGCTTCATGTTGGAATTTTTATCTTCACATACCAACGTTGTTGCTCAACCTGGTTTTGACTCACCTAATTACAACGGTATTAATCCCTATGCTCTGGGCTTTAATATGTTTCAAGATATAAAACGTATTTGCCAAAATCCCAGCCAAGAAGATAAAGAATGGTTTCCGGATATTGCAGGATCAGATTGGTTAGAGACGCTGCATTTTGCTATGAAGAATTTCAAGGATGAGAGTTTTATACAGCAGTATTTATCACCCAAATTAATTCGTGATTTTAAACTGTTCAGCTTATATGACGACGAACACTCACCTAAGTACCTAGTCGATGCCATTCATAACGAAAAAGGTTACCGCATGATTAGAGACAAACTATCGCAGCAATATGACCTATCTTATCGTGAACCTAACATCCAAGTTTGGTCAGTAGACTTAAGAGGTGACCGCTCACTGACCTTACGCCATACCATGCAAAGTAATATTCCCTTATCAGACGACAGCACTGAAGTCATAAAACATTTGCATGCTCTTTGGGGATTTGATATTCACCTAGAGACCTATAGCTCAGGTGAGAAAATAAAAGATCAGTCTTGCCCTATTAAAAAAGCAGAAGATAAAGAATAAGGCTACCAGGCGATCACGATATCATCACGCTGAATTGATAGTTGCTGAGCCGACATCGATAGGTCAGCCACGATAAACTGAGGTTGAACCTGCTTCACTGTCGCTTTCATATCGGTATTGGTTAGCTCTATGCGAGGCTCTAAATCTAAATTATAGAAAGTACCACTGCGATAAATACTAAACTTATCCCCAGGGCGAATACCGGCGCCTGCCAATGCTTCAATATGCAATCGCTTACCGTCTGTTTTTATGATTTTAGCCATAAAAGGCTGGCAACGCAGAGACATTGAAACATCATCAATGGCTCCTGCTAATAAATTCTTTACCGAATACCCATACTTGCTTTGCCAAAATGCAGGGCTAGCAAAACGGACATTGGCCATACGATCTAAATTCCACTGTCCCTGCGTCGCGTAACTATTACTAAAGATTAACGCACCGCTTAAACCATCATGAACAAAAACATCAATCACAAACTGTCTCTCTGCAGGCTTATCATTTAAGCCCACCAGCGATAGCCATGTTTCATCATTTTGAGCTTTATCAGCAACAGCCGATAACGTATCTAGACCACGCACGATTCCAGAGACGATATATTGCGCACCCAAATTTTGCGCCAGTGTCATTGAGGTTGTTAGGTGGCGTTGCTGGTTTTGAGTAGAAGGGGCATATGCAGGATTTTCATACAAACCAATATGGCTTGCATCTAAAGCGTGAACCTGGCCACTGTCATTAAGCGTATTAATAAATACTCGTGCAAGATCTTGCTCAATATTCTGCAGCTGACCAAGAGAAGTCTGCTTCGGTGATACAAGCCCAAAGCCTGTAATCGCAACTGCTTTCCGAAGGTTATTACCTTGGCTTTGACACATCTGAACAGGCTTCACGTCCGCTCGAATAGCGACGCTATAAATACCATTTTTCGAATCTTCCCAAAGCACCTCAACATCTTTTACCTTGCTTTGGCTCTTTATTTTAATTTCATCTTTCTGCATCACGCCTTTACTCATTAGCTGAGTACTGACAACGTGTGCTTCTGCGCGCAAACTTGCTTGTCGCATCGCATCTTCCAGCGCTTGCTGACGAGCATGATTAATACTGCCAGCAATCGGTGCTTGCCCTTCGACTTCTACTACGTAGGCATGGACATTTGAGAATGAAAGCCAACTAACAATCAGTATTAATAAATATCTCATCACAAATGCCCCAAATATATAAATGTAGGTAATAACCAATAAAACTAACGATTAAAGCTAACGATTAAAGGAATGTATTAAAATACGGCTAATCAATAAAGTAATATCCGGTTTCAGGAATCGTTGCTTCCTTTTGTATACGCTTGCGCTGATTTTGAGCAAAGTTCGTAACGTCGCTACCGAGAGGAGCACGGCAATCAATATTGTATCGCTGGCTATCCATAGTCTGTAAGCAATTACGGAAACCTTGATCAATCACCATCTCCAAAAGAGTTTCAACCGTTCCATCAGACATAATGTCACTCGAAATAACTCGAGCACCGTGAATATAAGTATCGACATAAGTACGGAAACGATCATTCTGAACCGCTAAATCTCGTATCGTAGTACTGCCCTGCAAAGCTGTTCCATAAACACGCTCAACCATCGAGCGATACGCATCAAGTTTTGAAGCTCGAATCGCCATTAACTTACTCTGCGCTGGTGTTAATGATTTATTCGTAATTGTGGCTCCATAACCCACAACTCTAAGCACCATGGGAGCAATGGGATCAACTTCTTGTTCAACTGGCTGAAAGAATACTTCAGGCTCAGATGAAATCGAGTCTTCATCTACAAACATGCTGGAACATGCTGTTAATAAAATGCTGCTTAACACTATGGCAAGCTGGCTCAATGTAGGTTTTGTCATAATCACTCCAATTGCTCTCTTTACTGATACTTCCTATGGCTTGGAATGTTTATCGGCCTTAACTTCAATATATTTAACTTTTTTTATACTTGATACCTTTAAGCCTATGGCCTATTCCCCAATTTAAAAATGACTTAGATAATGGACCTAGCCTTTGATCTGCATCAAGCCCCTTCAACATCTGAATTAATAGAATAAATTGAGCTTAATCGATCAGTGCTCATGATTATTTTTCATTAGCCCTAGTAGTTGGACCGTGTTTTTAACTCAGCGACTCATAAAAATGTGATTAATTACATAAATTAGCAAAAGTCGTCAGAGTATTAGCAAAACGGTCATGCAAGAGGCAAAATTATTCACTATGCTAAAGATGTATACTTGTAATAAGACATTTTTGTTTACGCTATCTATGCCGTAACTCTATGCCGTAACTAATAGATTTGGTATCCCTTAAGGACTCGAGGTTATGATCAAACGCGCACTGCTCGCAACCAGTATCGCAATGGCATTTATGCAGCATGCCAGTGCGACGCCACTATTACCGATTGATGCTCGCGGCCTCGCCATGGGTAGCACGGGAGTTGCTAGCGCAAAATTAGCGCATGCACCGCAATACAATCCGGCACTCTTATCAACTGCCAATGAAGAAGATGATTTCGCCATTATTTTGCCTCAAATCGGTATTATTGTTGCTGATGAAGATTCCTTAGTTGATTCCTTTGATGATATCGCCAATGAAGATTACGCCGATGATGGCACAGGTAACCAAGAAACCATCATTGATCATTTTGATACCATCTTATCCAACATTGATAGCATCCTAACGAATGGTCCAAACTCGGTTGAACAACAGATTGCCAATCTTGATGCTTTATTGCCGTCAGAAAATATTGATCCTTTAACCTTCAACCCTGCTGCTCTAAGAACGACCGCTACTGGCCTTGATACTTCCATTGGTAATGTTCAATTACAGACCAGTGATCTGACACAGACTACGTTTGATTTAACCTCTGAGCTAGACACCTTATCAGGCAGCCCACTTCGAGGGGCTTTAGGAATTAATGGGGCCATTGCTATTCCAAGCAAGGCATTTGCCGCTGCGGTATCAGTCTCTGGTTCGGCATATTTTTCTGGACGCTTATTTTTTACAGCCGATGACCAAGCACTCTTAAATGATTACGCTCTGGCCATTGATGAGTATGCCGGAGAAGTTAAGGATTATACCTCTGCAACAGCGCTACTCGCCGATACCCTTGATAATGCCAACACCGTTTGCTCCACAACACCCAATTCTCTTCAATGCTTGGCTTTAGGCACACAAGTAGAAGCTCAACTGGCAACAACTAACGACGAATTAGAAGATTTAAATACCTTTTCTAAAACCAGCGGCGATACCGTTATTATTGGCACTGATGCCGGTGGTAATCTCGTTATCACTGAAGATCCTGAATTAACGTCTAACGTGCAAATCATTGCCGTTGCAATTACTGAAATTGGCCTTACGCTATCCAGTAATTTTTCTATCGCGGGTGAAAATATTGCAATAGGTATCACTCCGAAATTACAAACCATTAAAACCTTTAACTATGTCGCTAATATTGAAAACGAAGAGATAGACGAAGAAGACGTTAAAGATACCGAACAAGATTTTTCAGACTTCAATGTCGATATCGGTATGGCTTATCAATTTGGCCAAGACAATCAATGGCAAGCAGGCCTAGTCGCTAAAAACTTGTTGAGTAAAGAGTATGACACAATCAGCAATGATTACGGGACTATCAGTGAACCTCAAGTAAACACGACAATAGTGAGCCTAGATACTCAATTTCGTGCAGGTATTTCCCATACGACAAATTGGACAGTCATCGCCATTGATCTTGATTTAATGGAAAACGATCCAGTAGCCTTTGAAGCAGCAACCCAATATGCCTCCATAGGCGCGGAATTTGATCTGTTTGATACCATACAACTTCGTGCAGGCTATCGTACTAACTTAAGTGTTTCCGATGCCTCTGTTGCTTCCGTTGGATTGGGGTTCTCGCCTTTTGGCTTACACCTAGATATTGCTGCGATGGCAAATCCGAATTCACCGAAAAAAGAAGCGGGGGCCGCATTAGAACTAGGTCTCTATTTCTAATAACGCCAGTTTTAATAAACCTACATTATGTTAATTTCAGCCAATTGTGAAAATTAACATAATGACTAAAATGAACTACAATTACTGTTCTTTACATTAAAATCTCCCAACTGTCGCAAGGATTCAATGACTCTCATGAAAAAAATAATCCCCCTCCTTGGCTGCCTGCTGCCAGCGTTATCACAAGCAGCACCTGTAATGACCCAGCCTGGTTCTTTATTGACCCTCGGTACGGGTGCGACGCCTCAAACCGGTTTATCAATATTGTATAACCCTGCCGCTGGCGAAGCCGTGATTGAAGAAGGCGAAAATTTTCGCTGGGGATATTTAGCATCAATGGGCATTGCAGTTGAACTTGGCGATGCAGACGACTTCACCGACGATGTTAACGACCTCATCGATACATTAGATTCTGAAAATGTAACCGCTGAAGAAGGTAACAATGTCATTAATAATTACAACGATAACCTTCGTAAAAAATTAGGCGAACAAGGTTACTTTAAACTCGATGTTCACGCAGCTCTCCCTTTAGCACCATTTTCAGTTCGTTCTGAATTATTAGGCGGTGTATTGTCTGTCGATGCTATGGCTGGTTTAACCCTTAAAGCCTCCGTATTAGATGATGACATTACAGTTAATACGGCCACTCAAGAATTTGAAACCAATACCGCGGTTTATTTGAAAAGTGTTGAATATACTACAATTGGTTTAGGCTATAGCCGTGCCATTGATCATGCCTTGGTCACCAAATTTACCGATCAACTCGGCGGTCGTTTCTTAGTGGGTGTTCGCGGTAACTTACACAGCCTTAACCTATCGAAGCAAGTCGTAGGCCTACTGAATATTGATGAAGACGATGAGCTAGGTGATGTGATTAAAGATGACCTTAGCGACAATAAAAAGTCTTCATCTGCAATTGGTATGGATCTAGGCCTAATCTGGCAAGCACCGAATTATCACCTTGGCTTTACTTGGCGCAATGTGAATGAACCAGAATTTGAATACGGCACTCTCGGTGAAAATTGCACCTCAAAAGAAACCTCAACATCCATGAGTAACTGCTTTACCGCTTTATACTTCGAATCCAAGGGACGTATTACACTTGAAGAAAGCTACGTCATGAACGCTCAAACCAGTATTGACGCGGCCTTGAATACGGAAAACAAACGCTGGCGCATAGCGGCATCCTACGATATGCAGCCACAACGCGACCCAATTGGCGATGAATACCAGTGGGCCTCTGTTTCAGCCGCGTATGTAAGCTCATCTTGGATTGGCGCACGCGTAGGTTTAAGTAAAAATCAAGCGGGTAGCGAATTAACTATGGCAAATGCGGGCTTGTCGCTATTTGGTGGTATGAATTTAGATGTACGCTATAGCTTAGATACAATTGATGCAGACGGTAGCTCTATACCTCGCGCATTCGGTATTAACTTAGGATTTGAAAACAGCTTTTAATTTTTAATTAAATGCTTGTCATTAATAAATTAGGAAATAGAAAATGAAATTTAATAAAAGTTTATTAGCTGTCGCCATTACTTCAATTACCGCCTTAACGCTTTATGGTTGTGGCACTGAAAAGCAAGATGGAGGCTCTGATACCAGCAGTGAGAGATACTCTCTGAGTGGCCTCGCGGTTGATGGCCCAATTGTACGTGCACTTGTTTATTATGATTTAAACGACAACGGCAAAAAAGACTCATTCGAGCCGGGGGCTTTGACTGATAATTATGGTCATTATAATAAACGTGCTGTTTTTAGTGAGAATGGCGGCATTACAAGATTCATTAACTATTGTAGTGGTTTAGAAGCCCGCCCAGAATTTTGTCTAGAGCTTACTACAACTCAGGCAAAGGAATTCTCTGATGATACAAAATTAATCGTCACCGGCGGCTATGACTTATATACCGGCGAGCCCTTTGAAGGCACATTATCTACTCCAGCTAATACAAGCTATCTGAACATATCTAGCTATATTGCTATCACACCCATGAGTTCAATGGTTAATAATGGGAGTCAAGGAATATCAGATTTAGTATCTTATATACGCTCTCTAGCTGGAATTACTGGAACCGCTTGGGCCAATGCTCTTACTCTGGAGACCTTGCTTAACCTTAACTTCCTTGAAAGCGAAGCAAAATTCAACGCACCCGCTTTTGCAGTCACCTACCGCTTGCATAAGTACGTTTCTGTTATTGGTGACTGGGTCAAAGATCAATCTGTTTACTCAGAAATAGAAGATGGCGAAAACATCAACTCTGATATTAGCGGACTGATTTATCAAGAGTATGAAAATTTAAATAATGCAAACTTTACAACCGCCTGGGCAGCAATCGAGACTAAAATTCAGGCTTTATATAATAGCGCGGGCTTAACAGCACCAAATGCTCCCAATACAGACGCTCTAATACAGTTTTTAACAGACATAAAGACAGCCACCGAGAGCGCCTTTGGTCAGGCGGCATATTTGGATACTACAACAAATGAAAACATAGAGGCTTATTTAGGTAATAAACTCACCTTCGCAAATGTTAAAGGTCGTACCCGCGGTGTTGAAGTGGTTGTACTTAAAGTTATCCGTGGTGCTCCTTATGCGTCAGCCATAACAGCACTCGATGATGAAGGCTATTTAAGCAGCCTAGACGGTGCTGATAGTACGACAGGTTCAGGCGATAATGTTACGGAAAAGGGAAGTTTCAACTTCACCCAGCTGGTAGAAGCTGAAGGAACCCCTGCTGAAATCATAGCAGCAGCGAATAACGCCAAAAACAGCACCGGCAGCAGCCTAAGCAGTGATTTAGCCGGTAAGATGCTGGACTTTGAAGATGATGGCACTGACGAAACCATCGATAGTAAAGCGGCCATCTTCTTTACGGGTGCTGAAGGAGCCACACGAGGTGAAATTCACTTATGCCTTAAGTATTCTGATACCAATGATAGTGATGCGGTATTAGAGGGTGACTACATTCCAGGTACTTGGGAAACTTTAGCCGCGTTGAATAATACCGTAATGCTACGATTAGATTACTTAGGAGGTCGCTCTGCTGTATTGAAGAAAATTGGTTTAACGGGCAATGGTGTTGAAACCGAGTACCGTTTTGACTTCAATGGTGAGACTTCTAAATTCACCAGTGATCAAGGCTTTGAAGATACACCTGCTGATACTCAAGTTATCACCTCAAGTGAAGCTTGCAAGACTTACGTTGATGCACCTACTGAAAGCTAAATAATAGAACTTATTTAGACTCTAAGCCTAAAAAGCCTTAATCTTCGGATTAGGGCTTTTTTTTGCTCTGTTAATTAATTTCTAAACAAATGGTTCATGATGCAAATTTATCTTGTCGGTGGCGCCGTGCGCGATGCCCTGCTCAATATTAAGATCAAAGATAAGGATTGGGTCGTTGTCGGCAGTACACCCGCTGAGCTGATCAACCTAGGTTATAGCCAAGTCGGCGCTGACTTCCCTGTTTTCTTGCACCCTAAAACCAAAGAAGAACACGCCTTAGCACGCACTGAGCGTAAGTCTGGCAGTGGTTACCAGGGTTTTATTTGCGATTTCAATCCAGACATCACCTTAGAAGAAGATTTATTACGCCGTGACCTAACCATCAATGCAATGGCTCAGAACAATGATGGCAGCCTTGTTGATCCCTACAACGGGCAGCAAGACATTAAAGAAAAGAAACTACGTCACGTCTCCGAGGCGTTCGCTGAAGACCCTTTAAGAGTGTTGAGAGTTGCGCGCTTTGCCGCTCGCTTTGCCCATTTAGGCTTCACCATTGCCGATGAAACTCTGACTTTAATGCAAGACATTGCCGCTAGTGGAGAATTGAATCATTTGACCCCTGAACGAGTCTGGCAAGAAACTGAACGTGCACTGGGTGAATCACAGCCTTGGGTGTATTTTCAAGTGTTGCGCGACTGCCATGCATTAGAAATCATATTCCCAGAACTAGATCGCTTATTTGGAGTTCCGCAGCCAGAAAAGCATCATCCAGAAATTGATTGCGGTATTCATACGTTAATGGTTTTAGAACAAGCCAGCCGCCTTAGCGATGATATCTGCATTCGCTGGGCAAGCCTGCTGCATGATCTGGGTAAAGGATTAACTAGAGATGAATTATTACCCAGCCATCACGGCCATGAACAGACAGGCGAAGCATTGGTTATTGAATTAAACCAACGCTTAAAAACACCGAATGATTTTAAAGATTTATCAAGATTGGTCTGTGTTTATCATACTCACGTCCATAGAGCTTTTGAGTTAAAACCACAGACTCTGCTTAAGTTTTTTAATAAAATAGATTTATGGCGTAAGCCTGAACGCCTGCAGCAGATATTGATCGCTTGTAAAGCGGATAGCCGAGGTCGCACAGGCTTTGAAGACGTTGAGTATGCTCAGGTTGAATACATAACTAAAATTGCTAACGCTTGTTTAGAGATCTCTGCGAAGAAATTTGTAGAAGAAGGTATACATGGAAAAGCGATTGGTGAAGCGATGGCCGCTGAACGCCTTAAAGTTATTAAGCTACTCGCTAAAAATAACGAGTAAAAATTTACCACGGAGAATACTAAGGCGCACCGTGGTGAATTGTTTTAACTATTTACACTAGCCCTGAACTAGTACTAGAGGAACATCAGTTTCCATCTCACCCCAAAGCTGAGCAAAACTTTTACCACTTACAGGATGTATTTCGTTAGCTGCTATATCTTGCAAGGGGCGCAAAACAAAATCGAATTTATCAATATCGGAACGTGGGATTTTATAACCTGCTTCGCTGCCGACATAATCTCCATACAAGAGTAAATCGATATCCAAACTGCGCGACGAAAACTTCACTGCTTTCTCAGGTCTTCCATGCTCAAATTCTATTTCACGTAATACGGTCACAACGTCAGTAATGGACAAGTCGGTATAAGCACATACAACCAAATTGTGAAAATCATCACCCACAAAGCCAAATGGCGGTGCTAAATAAGTCGGTGACAATTCAAGCTTAGAAAATAATGTCTCTAAACTTTTAATTCCTTCAGCAATATTTTTTTCAGGTTCGATATTAGAACCTATGCCTAAATAAATTTTAACCACGTTCAATTTCCAAACCAACCGCAATGGCATCAGGAGCAACCGCAGGCTTTTCTACTCGAATTATTATTTTTGGAATTGAAAACTCTGACCGTAACGTTTCTGCTAATTGGACCAATAAACGCTCTAATAAATCGTATTGATTGCCTTGCACAAATTCAATGATCCGATCGCTAACAGCGGCATAATTTAATGCATACGCAAGGTCATCGGTTTCAGCGGCTTTAGTAATGTCCCAATTCATTTCAATATCAAAAACCAAAGGCTGACGAACTTGTTTTTCCCAGGGGAAAACACCAATAATGGTTTCGACTTTAAGACCACGAATAAATACTTTATCCATTATCAGACTCGCCCTTTCCCGTACTACTGCTCTCACTTTTATTCACAGCTTTCGAAATCGAAGCAAGTTCGGTCATAGGCCAGCGTGGCACAACCGCTAAGCTCAAACTCGCCGATTCCCCCGCCAACAATCGCTGGCAACCCGCATAGGCAATCATGGCGCCGTTATCGGTACAAAACTCAGCTCGAGGATAAAATACTTGCCCGCCTAGCTTGCTAGTCATTTCTGTCAGTTGTTGACGTAATAAAGTATTAGCCCCCACGCCACCGGCAATCACTAAATCTTTTAATCCTGTTTGCTTCAAAGCACGCTTACACTTGATCGCCAGCGTATCGACCACGGCAGCTTGGAAACAGGCACTAATATCAGCCTTCGTTTGTTCAGCTAATACGCCATCAACGGCATTATTAATAATGGCCGTTCGGGCCGCTGTTTTTAAACCACTAAACGAAAAATCTAAACCCGGGCGATTAGTCATTGGGCGAGGAAAAACAAAACGTGTTGCGTCGCCTTGCTCAGCCAGCTTACTCAGCTCAGGACCGCCTGGATAAGGTAAGCCCATCATTTTAGCGGCTTTATCAAACGCCTCGCCAGCCGCATCATCCAGAGACTCCCCTAATAAGGTGTACTCTCCGATTGCCGCTACGTGGACTAACTGGGTATGCCCACCAGATACTAGTAGGGCAACAAAAGGGAAGTCAGGTCTATTTTCTTCAAGCATTGGCGCCAATAAATGGCCTTCCATATGGTGAACACCTACCGCAGGAATATCCAAACCCCAAGCCAAAGAGCGGCCCAAGCTTGCTCCCACTAAAAGCGCTCCAACTAAACCAGGGCCCTGCGTATAAGCAATACCGTCTAAGTCATGCACAGTATGCCCCGCATCTGCCAACGCCTCGTTAATCAAAGGCAAAGCTTTACGCACGTGATCGCGAGAGGCCAGCTCAGGCACAACGCCGCCGTATTCAGCATGTACAGCAATTTGGGAATATAAGCGGTGTGCTAATAAGCCACGCTCACTGTCGTAGACAGCAACACCCGTTTCATCGCATGAAGTTTCTAAGCCAAGAATCAGCATAAAGCCTCTGATACCTTAATAATAAAAGTCTAATAAAGTCGTAATAATGTCAATTGTGCGCATGATACGCTTATGCCAATGATTTTAGGATACCCTTAGCGCTACTTTGCCGATATAAAGTACTAATTAGTGTACTTTTTAGGCTAATTTCTGCTTTAGCTGGCCTAAAAGCGCTGAATTGCAATTATTCCTCACTTACCTAGCCTATACTCTTTGCAATTCTCTCGTATACCAATTAGAATGCCCGCCCTTATATAAGGTGTGCGTCATGTATACCTTGTAGAAAGACAGAATTCGGGCTTCTTGTGGTTGCCCTTTAAAGATTAACACTGAATTATTTATTAGGTGATTTTGGATGCCAGCTGTAAAACTTAAAGAAAACGAGCCATTTGATGTAGCTCTACGTCGTTTCAAACGTTCTTGCGAAAAAGCAGGCGTTTTGTCAGAAGTTCGTCGTCGTGAACATTACGAAAAGCCAACATCAGTACGTAAGCGTAAAGCTGCTGCTGCTGTTAAGCGTCACGCGAAGAAAGTTCAGCGTGAAAACAAAAAAATGGTTCGTTTGTACTAATCAAACCCCGTTTCTAGCTACTTTTTAGCTATATACCGCCAATCAAAAGAAATATTTTATGAGTGCTATCGTTGCAAGTATAAAAAGTTCTATTAAAGATGCTATGCGTTCCAAGGACAAACCTCGTTTGTCTACGTTACGCCTAGCTTCTGCAGAATTTAAGCGTGTTGAAGTAGACGAGCGTATCGAAGTTGATGATGATCGTGCTTTAGTCATTTTAGATAAAATGGTTAAGCAACGTCAAAACTCGATTGAACAATACGTTCAAGCTGATCGTCACGATCTTGCCGATACAGAAAAGTTTGAAATTTCTGTCATCTCTGAGTTTCTACCAGAAGCACTGAGTGAAGATGAACTGGCCAAAATAGTGGCTGACGCTGTTATCCAATCCGGTGCTGCAAGCATGCAGGATATGGGTAAATTAATGGGCGTCCTCAAACCACAAGTACAAGGCCGCGCCGATATGGCGCAAGTCAGCCAACTGGTCAAAGCAGCACTGAATTAATTTTCAGGCTAGCAGTTAAATGGCCGGCTTATCGACACACAATCTTTTGATTGCATAAAAAAGCAGCTTCGGCTGCTTTTTTAGTTTCTACTATCCAGCTTTATGCTCATACTCGACAGTCATATCCTATTCTCATATTTTAATAGTGTAATATAGCCAAATGGCCGGACGCATACCGCAAAATTTCATCGATGATTTAACCAGTCGCCTCGACATAATCGATGTGGTGAGTGCGCGAATTCGCCTTAAAAAAGCCGGTAAAAACTATTCAGCTTGCTGCCCTTTCCATAACGAAAAAACCCCTTCCTTTACGGTTAGCCCCGACAAACAGTTTTATTACTGCTTTGGCTGTGGTGCAACAGGCAGCGCACTTAAGTTTGTTATGGAATTCGATGGCCTTGAATTTCCAGATACGGTAGAAAAACTCGCCGGCGATCTCAATATAGAAGTCCCTCGCGAAGGCAATACTCAACAAGACCGCGAACCCCAATATCGAGAGCTTCATGCCCTCACTCAAAAAGCGGCCGACTTTTTTGAGAAGCAGCTTCGTACCAGTAAAGATAAAGATAAAGCCATTGAGTACCTTAAAGATCGTGGCCTATCAGGCAAAGCTGCTAAGTTTTTCTCTATCGGCTACGCACCTCCAGGCTGGGACAATTTGCAAAATAGCCTAGCTCCGGGCGAGAAAAACGACAGCACCAATAATAAAACTATTAAGCAGCTAATCAGCTGCGGCATGACCATCGAAAAAGAAGATGGCCGCACTTACGACCGTTTTCGTGACCGAGTTATGTTTCCAATTCGTAACGTAAAGGGCCAAGTGATTGCTTTTGGTGGTCGAGTATTAGGGGATGAAAAACCCAAATACCTAAACTCGCCCGAAACCCCTATTTTCCATAAAGGCCAAGAACTTTATGGCCTATATGAAGCACGAAAGATTCGCCAAAAACTGACACGAATGATCATCGTTGAAGGTTACATGGATGTTGTTGCCCTAGCCGAATACGGCATCCACTACGCAGTAGCCACATTAGGCACCTCAACCAGCGAGCACCATATTCGCCGCTTATTTAAAGTCGTGCCAGAAATAATCTTTTGTTTTGATGGCGATAATGCGGGCCGTAAAGCAGCACAGCGAGCGATGGAAACAGTCATACCTGCATTGCAAGATGGCCTACAGGCTCGCTTCCTTTTCTTACCCGATGGCGAAGACCCAGATACTATCGTACGTAAAGAAGGCAAAGACGCTTTTGAAAAACGCCTAGATAACTCAAAACATTTACCTGAATTTGTTTTCGAGAATATAAAGGAACAAGTCGATTTTGATACCCTCGATGGTAAAGCACGTTTCGGTCAATTAGCCGCCCCTTTAATTTCGCGCCTGCCCACCGGCATGCTAAAAGAATTAATGCAGCAGCAATTAGCGCAAGAAACAGGCATCAAGCAAGAGGTACTCGCAAAATTACTGCCCATAGAAAAAGAAGTCCCAAATCAGCACAGTGCTAGAGCAACTCGACCTGCCATTAATACAGCAACTGAAATAACTGGACCTAAAACCGGGCCTCAGTCAGAGCCTGAGTTACAGCACTATCATGAAAATCAATACAGTGATGAAGAGCAAGAGTTTGACGTAGGGGATTTCATGGATACTGATGATAGCTCGTCAATGCAGTCACAAGCACCATCACAGTCAAGTCTGCCACAGAGCCATAGCAAAGAAGATAAACAACTCGCTATTCTTACTCAAAAAGCACTCACACTGCTGGTTAAATTTCCTGAATGTGCACAGCGCATCGAGCCTTTAGAAGACTTCGAGCCTGAAGATGAAAGTGAACGCTTATTATGTGAAATATTAAAGAAACTTAAGCAAAGCCCTCAAAGCAGTAGCATTGGCTTATTAATACAATGGACGGCAACCCCCTTTTCCGAGCACTTAAAAAATATTGCTAACCAAGCCTTAGAACTTCCAGAAGGTGTTGACCCGAGTAATGATATTCAAGGCACCCTACAAAAACTTCGCTTAAGATTATTGCGCCGTGAATTCCAAACACTGCAAAATAAAATTGCAGAAAACGCATTCACTAGCTTAACTGTCGAAGAGAAAGCTCCCTTTGTTGCACTACCAAAACAACTTAAGAAGCATAAAAAATAACCAACCCCTTGAATTATTTTTTATCATCCCCAAATTAACTACAGAAATTTTTATCAAATAGCACTCAAGCCCGCTCTTTGCCTAGCGCAATGGGTGGTTAGCGTTTATACTTTCGGGTTTAT
>Ga0105348_1000296_pt1 | contig 36862 bp, 33 predicted proteins | sample EN8Hudsemesocosm_2_FD_83504 | JGI IMG/M metagenome (GOLD analysis project Ga0105348, IMG submission 83504) | Methane-oxidizing microbial communities from mesocosms in the Hudson Canyon - EN8C Hudson Canyon | ecosystem: Environmental > Aquatic > Marine > Cold seeps | place: Hudson Canyon... | reverse complement strand
TAATGACGGGTATAATTGCCAATAAACTTATCGCTAGCATCATTTACCGGATCTAGGCCGTAAGCAGTTGAATAGCTACCCACTATGCCTTGTTCAAGGTTTTTAACATGCCAGAGTGGGTTAGAACCAGCAGGTACTTCGCGATCATTTTCAGTATCATGCCACAGGTTGTCGATGCCTATAGCGCCATTACCACAGCTGTTTTTATCTCCCTTACCAGTACCTTTTGGACAATTTGCTTGATCTGGGAAGGCTGCTTGGCCCCACAAACCATTGGTGCCACCAGAAACATCTTTGAAGCCACGCGTGTAGTAGGGAATACCTATGTTGATTCGACCGGCAGATAACCCGCCGCGAAAATACTTCACAGCCCAATCAGTATTTAAATAACCGATACCTTCAAATTCTTTTGTGCCGTAAACATCCCACGCAGCTAATTCAGAATCTAAACCAGTATCAAATAATGATGCGTTATGACCAACGTGTGAATTCCATGCACCGTGTAAGTCGTAAGACATAATATTTACGTAATCTAGGTATTGTGTGGCTTGGAAGGTTTCCATACCACGTAATAAATAACCTGATGAAGGCGAAGCAATTGTCAGTAGGTAGTGTTTACCTGCAGCTTCACCCGCTCTATCAAGACCTTCACGCAATGATTTCATTAACACTTGGTAAGAAGCATTTAAGTGCGCACGGCGAGCATTTGAAAAAACGAAGTCATCTGGATGGCCAGAGTCCGCCATCGATGATGGATATTCATAATCAATATCTACACCATCAAAACCATATTTCTCAATGAACTCAACAGCACTGGCGGTGAAAGCTGAAATGCCAGCATGGTTAACACTGCCGTCTGCGTTGGTTGTTAAGGTATAAAAACCACCATCGGCAACACGGCCGTTTTCGCCAAAATGACCACCAGTTTCAGCCCAGCCGCCAACAGACACTAAAGTTTTCACCTCAGGATGAAGTTTTTTGTATTTGTTTAATAAGTTGAAATGCCCTTTGTACGGTAAGTTAGGATCAAGCTCAGCGCCAGGAACCCCAGGCCATTCCATATTTGTCGCAGGGTTGTTCGGTGAGTTGGGATCACCAATAGACACTTTATGATTGGCATCAACATGCGCAAATGCGTAATTGATATGAGTAATTTTATCCCACGGAATATCACTAACTAGGTAGCTAGGTTGCTCATTAGCACCATTGCGCCAGCTAGTGAAGTAACCGATTACACGTCGAGGATGATCTGCACCCATTAACTCACGACCATCTTGATCGTAAATGGTACAGTAAGGCGTGTTTACGCCTGGGGTTTGGTATAAGCCTTCAGGTCGACAAGCATCGGCATCGGTACCTGTTTGCCCATCAGTAACGACAGCAACATTGATTGCATTGCTGATAGACGTTGCACCTTTGTTATCGGTTGCTTCAACGGTGAAATTATGTTGCCCAAGTGCAGCAGCTGTCCAAACAAAACTTGCTGTGGCGCCACTGGCTGTATCAATGGCTACGCCATTTTCGCGCAATACTAACTGTGTTACTTGGCCGTCAGAGTCTGTCGCTGAATATTCAAAATTAATGCTATCACCAACTAAAATCTTGCTTGGCACTGTTGCCATTAAGGTTGCTGTAGGCGCTTGATTAGGCGGCGGAGTATCTTTAGCTGTAACCGTAATATTCAAGTTTTCAGTACTGGTTTGCTCACCTTTGTCGTCAAAGGCAATGGCTTTGATAACATGACTACCTAACGTGGCTGGCCAAGAATATTGATAAGGCGAGCTAGTCAGGCTGGCGAGTTTCGTGTCAGATAAATATAACTCAACCATAGCAACACTGCCGTCTTCATCGTTGGCATCCAACAAAAAGACAACGCTGTCATTTTCGGTAAAAGAAGAGTTTTGGGCTGGTGAGATAATTGACACCGTAGGTGGAATGTTGACTACAGTGCCGCCATCACAAGTGCCGAGGTTTTTCCATTCGCCGTATTCAGTGGAGTTCAACACTGGATCTGCTTGTGTCCACCATTTGGCTTCAAAAGCTTGATTTTGTGATTTTACTTGCTCACCACCGACATTCGTCTGACCTTTTTGCCATTCAATTAAATTACTACAATCATAACTTGCAGCAAAAGCGGAATTACCCAATAAGGCGACAGATATTGCCCCTAATTTTAAAGCGTTATTCATTGTTATTATTTTATTCATGACACTTCCATTTTTACATTTTGTTAACATTGTTTTTATCATGTCATTTAAAGCTAACACAAAATATTTAAAGGTCAATCTGTCGTCAAATTATGACGCCGTATTGCTAGGTTAATAAATGATCGCCTTTTTTCTATGTATTTCAATGTTATATGGCTTTTGTTTGTTTTGTTTCTTTTAGGTGCTTTTCTCCTATCTCTAGGTAAAAAAATACAGGTGTAAATATTTTGTTAAATTTGTGAGGCTTTGTTTGATTGGGCTGAGGAGATTAAATCTGACCACGGAACAGTTTGGTTATAATATATTTCTATTTGTTATATGTCGTTCGGTGTTTTATTCTAATTATTCCGTAATTTTGAATTTTTATTCATATCTTACTAGTAGGGAGGCAAATGAAATTAATATCGGCTAACGATAGCTAGAAATTAGTAATAGCAAAATGAGTACATTGAGATGTAAATTAAGTGGCTAGATAAAGTGATTTTTACGACCGTATTAACACTAAAGCATTAAATCACTAAAACATTAAACTAAATTAGTAGCTTTAGTTTAATGCTTTAGTGTCAGGGATCTTTAAGCCAACTTATTCTTAGAAACTAGGCTGGGTCATTTTTTCTGCTTGAAGAATTTGCACAAGTTGCTCATCGGTTAATAGCTTTTGCTGCTTGATTAATGTGATGATCGATTGGCCACTATTCAGCGCTTCTTTGGCTATTTTGGTTGATGTTTCATAACCTAAATAAGGGTTTAATGCGGTAACGAGTCCTAAGCTGTTATCGAGCAACTCTTTACAGCGAACTTCATTGGCTTCAATACCGCCAATACATAAAAAGTTAAACATATTCACCGCATTAGTCAGTAAGTTTTGTGAATCAAGCAAGTTAACAGCAATTAATGGCTCCATAGCATTGAGTTGTAATTGTCCGGCCTCAGCCGACATGGTAATCGCCATATCATTACCAACAACTTGATAAGCACATTGACTTACCGCTTCTGGGATCACTGGGTTGATTTTACCCGGCATTATTGAACTACCCGGTTGACGGGCGGGTAGGCTAATTTCACTCAAACCTGCTCTTGGTCCCATGCTGAGTAATCTAAGATCGTTAGCAATTTTTGATAACTTTAATGCTAAACGTTTTAAGGTGGCTGAATAGATAACAAAAGCGCCCATGTCTGAGCTAGCTTCAATTAAATCTTCTGCTTCACTAAATTGAATGCCAGTGAGTTCAGATAGCTTTTCAATGGCAATGGTGCCATAACCTTTTTGGGTGTTAATGCCGGTACCAACAGCGGTGCCACCTAAGTTAATTTCGGTTAGTAATTTTCCGGTATTTTTAATTAACTTGATATCTTCCCTTAAGGTAGATGCAAAACTGTTAAATTCTTGCCCTAAAGTCATTGGCACCGCATCTTGCAGCTGCGTTCGTGCAAGTTTTAAAATACCCGAAAATTCATTAGATTTATGGGTAAAGCTAGCCACTAATTGCTCAACGGCAGTAAGTAATGACTCTTGATTTAATAATACCGATAAACGAACAGCGCTAGGGTAAACATCATTGGTAGATTGCGACATATTTACATCAGTATTTGGATGTAAATACTGGTATTCACCTTTTTCATGGCCTAGTAACTCTAAGCCAATATTTGCTAACACTTCATTAATATTCATGTTACTTGAAGTACCAGCACCACCTTGAATCATATCAATGGCAAAGCTTTTGTTAAATTGCCCGGTGTGCACATATTTTGCGGCTTTAATAATGGCGCCAGCTTTGACATTATCTAAGGTTGCTTGCTTTAAATTTGCAGTCGCACAAGCTGACTTTACATAGGCTAAAGCATTAATTAACTCAGGGTAGTCAGTTAATTTTTTAGCCGATAATTTAAAGTTACTCACCGCACGTTGTGTTTGAATACCGTGATAACAATCTTGATTGATTTCCATAGAGCCGAGCAGATCTTTTTCTACACGGTAAGTGACTTTTTCGTTTGATGAGTTGATGTTAACTGACATTGTTCTTACAGGTCGATGAGTGATGGCGCTAAGGTAATAATTGTCAGTAGTGATTACCAATGCCTATTTCATTGTCGAGTTATGCAATAGTTGCATAACTTCTTTGTCGAGCAGTAAATAATTGGCTTATATATTGATAACTTTGAAGTGTTGCCAAATTTTTTCTTGAAAAGAATCGCTGTTATGCATTTTTTTAGCGCGGTATAAACGTAAGGATAATTCAGGCTGCCATTGCTTATCACCCGCGACCACTAATTGTTGATTGGCTAATTCTGCCGCTAAACTAAACTCTGGGATCCAAGCAACACCTAAGCCTTTAAGCGCCATCATTTTTAAACTATCAGCCATAGGTGACATCAACATTTTATTGAAATTTAGCTGGTTGGCTTTTTCTTTAAGTAATTTACTGACCACGCGGTCTAAGTAGATATTTTCTTGATAAGCCAAGTAGGGCACATTACTTTTCGGTTGCGCAAGTGGATAAATAGGAGCCCCTTGTTCATTCGCCTGACATACGGGCAGCATTTTCACTTTCGTTAGTAAAATTGAATCATCATGAAAAGCATCGAGTAATGGGTCACTAAAAGCGAGTAAGTAATCGCAATGTTTCTGTTTTAATAAATTGGTGCAATCGTCTGCATCGGCAATTTTAAGTTGGGTATCAACATTAAAGGGAAGTTTATTTATGTGTTCAACAATAGACGGAAAAACACCAACAGAAAGCGTATGGGTTGCTGAAAAAACTAACGGGGTACGTGTTGTTTGTTGTTGTAACTCTTCACTAAGTAGCTCGAGCTGTTGTAGCATATTCTCAGCACGGTTTAAGAATATCTCCCCTGACGCAGTTAACTGTATAGGTTGATGCAAGCGATTGACTAGTTTGCAGTTTAACTTACTTTCAAGTGATTTAATCCGACGACTAAAAGCTGGTTGACTAACATGTCTTAAATCTGCAGCTTTTGAAAAATTTCGGGTTTGTGCCAGCACAATAAAATCTTTCAACCACTTAGTTTCTATGTTCATAACATTCTATTTGATTTTTTGTTATTTGGTTCATTCTACCAGTTATCACAGCATGAGCTCTTTGGTATTCATCTTACCTAACTTAACGTAATAAATATCGAATTAAATCTCTGGTTGTGAAGGAGTATTGGCTAAAAATGTTTATACAATAACGAAGGCTGAATCTAGTGAAATTACCGCCTATTTCATGCTAGATCGTGTTCTTAATCTTGATATTGAGGATGTAGCTTTAAATAATCACACCAAACACTGAAATTAGTATGGTTAAAGCGTTTGTCCGTCGCGGTATACCATTTTGATGATTCAATGGCTTTTAATTTAAATAAAATTTTATAACCATCGATAGCGACATGGCAAATGAGGTTTTCCATGGTGAAATTACTCACTTGTACTTCGGCAAAATCTTTGATATTTCGTTGATGTTTAACGTTTATTTTTGGCATGGCAACAGCGCTTGTGGTGAATAAGAGCAAGGTGAAACAAAGTACTACTTTATTAGCCATAATTATGTTTTTTAATTCATTTAGAAAATAATATTCAGTTTAGCATTGAAAGCTAATTAAGTGTCTCCATAACTTATAACAACGCAGTAATTTCATTCTAATTATAGAAGTTCAATTACAACATTATAAAAATATGCCCTATAGAGGCAATTACAAGAGAACAATCATGGCCAATTTCGTACCTGTTAGAAAAGAAGAACATCAAAACCTTAAACTTGCAAGCAAACGTGATCTTAAACACGTTGAAGGCCAACATATTGTTGCTATTACTGCCGCTGAGTACGCACAAGCATCAGCAAGTTTCCCAGTAGTATTGGTTAAAAACCCTGACTCTCCACGCTACCGCAGTGTTGCTATGTTAGGTTTAGAAGCTGGTGAGAACTTATATTATAAAGATTCAAAATGGAGTGGTTTGTTACTACCTCAAAGCGTAGGTATGGCACCATTTGCACTAGGCTTAGATCCTGATAAAGAAAACACGCTAACTGCATGTGTTGATATGGATAGCCCGCTTGTAGGTGAAGATAAAGACGTTGCCTTATTTGAAGCAGACGGTAAAGAGTCTGAGTTGCTTACAAACGTGCAAAACTCTTTAGGTCGTTTATATGAAAATGAAAAAATGACTGAAAACTTCATCAAAGAGCTTGAAGAAAATGATTTACTACAAGAAATTGATTTAAATATTGATTTAGCTAGCGGTGAGAAAAAGAAAATCACGGGTATTTTCACCATTAACGAAGATAAAGTGAAAGCATTATCAGATGATAAAGTACTAGATTTCCATAAGCGTGGTTTATTTGTGCCAATTTACGGTATGTTAGGTTCTTTAGGCCAAATTAATCGCTTAGTTCAGCTTCGTAACCTTACAGGTCAAGCACAGATTTCTGGTATCCAAATTGCTCCAGTAGTAAAAGAACCAGCTAAAGAAGAAGTTGCTGAAAGTTAATTTCAATACTGCTTAAGCAGTTCAACTTATTATAATAAAAAGGGGCTTTTGCCCCTTTTTTGTTAATTTTTGTTAAAAAAAGTGACTTTCTATATTCCTGTGGTGGTGCACCTGTGGTAATTTAGAGGCAGTAGTGATTTATAATAATGAGAATAATATGGTCGATAAAAGTAAACTTTCTAAGGATGTAGAAGAGCAAATACAAAGCTTAGCAAGTGATGTTTACATTCAAGTCGAAGAAAAATTAACCCACTTGATAACTACTGCAGTTAAAGCTCAACTTAGCCAAACTACCGAACAACAAAGTAAAGATTTATCAGAAAAAGATCAGTCGTTACAAAAAGACTTCTCTGATAAACAAGAATCTCATGCAAAAGAGATTGCTGAGCTCAAGCAAGCCCTTGCCGAGAAACAGGCTGATGATGAAGCTGCCAAACAAAGCTTTCAGGTAGAATTAACGCAAAATACTATTAATTACACTGAGACTATTGAAGGTCTTGAAAAAGAGCTTGCTGGTCTTAAGCAACAAAGTACCAAACAGCAAGGTGATAAACAAAGTAGTGATAATAAATTAGAAGAAAAGCTACTTGAAACCGAACAAAAGCTTAATGATAGAACTCAAGAAGTAGACGGCCTTAATGGCCGTATCATGGTGCTTACAGAGCAAGAACAAAGCTTAACTCAGCAGTTAGCCAAGGCAAAAGAGCAAGCTGAATCTATTTCTGCGAAGCAAGCCGGTGCTATTAATGAAGTTAAGCAACAAGTTACTGATGCTAAACAACAACAAATTGAAGCGATAGCTGAAAAACTACAAGCTGCTGAAAATGGTGTCGCTCAAGCTAAAGCCGATGCACTTAAAGAGTCTGAAGGAAAAACAACTGAGTTAAACCAAAAAGTTACTCAGCTGACCGAACAAATTCAACAAGAGCAAAACGGTAAAGCTGAGCTGCAACAACAGTTATCGACTATGCAAAAAGCCATCGATACTGAGCAAGATAAAAATAAGCAGTTTGAGACTCAGGGACAATCTCACCAAGCAGAACTAACTAAGCTCAATGAGCAAGGTGAAAAACTCAAGCAAGAACATCAGGCACAAGTTGAAAAATTAACTCAAGATCACCAGGCGCAAATTGCTCAACTAAACGAGCAAGCAGCCAGTGCGAAGCAACAGCAACTTGAAGAAATTAACGCTATTAAATCGTCAACTGAAGAAGCGAATAAGCTACAAGAAGAAGCGAAATTAAAAATTATTGAGTTAGATAAAACTAACCAAGCATTAACTAAGCAAATTGAAACCGAACAAAATGATGTAAAACTCTATCAACAAGAAGTATCTGTGTTGAATGAGCAAGTAAAAGTTGCTCAAGAAGGCCAAGAGAACATCTTGCAACGCTTCAATGCTAACCGCGATAAGCAAGAACAAGAAAACAATAAGGTAAGAGAAACCATTAAGTTCTTACGTGATGAAAATCATCAGTTAACCAGCGAAAGTGGTGAGCTAAAAGCTCAATATACCGAGCAAATTAATGACTTAGAACTTAAGTTAACTGAATATCGCTTGAAATTTGAGTATGCTCAGAAGCAACTAGCTAACTAGTCGTTATTTTTCTGAATTGCTCTAACTAAAACTGAACTAAACCAGAACTAAACCAGAACTCAACCAGAATTATGTCTGAGTTAATCCAAGCTTATTCATCGTCTGAATAAGCTTGGACATTCATTGTCATGGCGTGATTGGTACTTGAAAATTTACCCGCATTAAAGTTGATCACTTAACGAGTCCATTTGGTATACTCCAATTAATTATTGCAACTGAGTATACTCCTAAGTGGCTATTCACCTTCCTTTTGCCAAATTAAGTCAATGGCAACAAATTGCTTTTTCTGCTGCGCTGCTTGAGCGTATGCTACCTAATTACCAAATGTTCAGTGAAGCTGCACAGTTTGGTGATGCTAAACTTTTACGTAACCAGCTTGATATTATTTGGCAATGGCTAGCGAACCGAAGCTCAGTTAAAATTAATGTTGAAGCGCAGTTACTAAAGCTCGAAGCTGAAACGCCTGATCCTGAAGCGTTTGATTTTTTTGGTGTCTTTCCCGCCCTCGATACTTGCATGGCACTAACTGCGTTATGGCAAATTATGCAAAGTAAGCCACAACGAAAGCCAAAAACCTCGGATATCGACCTTGAAGATATTAAAAGTATTAGCCGGTTGTCTCATAATAGTGTCAGTTATTACGTTGAGTTATTGCTACTTGATGAACTCGCTGATGATAACGCTCAATATAGTGAAGCTCTTGAGATTACCACTGAGCAAATAAATGAACACCCATTAATGCAATGGGAAAAAGACACACAAAATGAGTTGTTTGATTTTCTAAAGTTTGCCGCTGAAGATAAGCGCAGCTGTCAGCTTGCCAAAAAAATGAGCCTTTCAGAAGGTTTATCTAATTTAGGGATTGAAATCATTTAAGCCATGCAACCATGGTATTTAACCAACAATAACAATAATTGAGGAAGTAGTGATGAACTTATTTAAAAGCAGCTTATGCTTTGTTGCGTTGACGTTTGCTGTATCAGTATCAGCAACGAGTCTTAGTGAAAAAAACAGTAACCTTGAGCAAGCGATCACTAAAGCAATGACTACCTTTCAGGTTCCTGGTGTAGCAGTAGCCATTGTTAAAGATGATAAGGTTGTCATGAGCAAAGGTTTTGGTGTGATTGAACACGGAAAGTCTGCGCAAGTTACCCCTGATACTTTATTTGGTATTGCGTCAAACACCAAAGCTATGACGGCAGCTTTGTTGGCAAGTTTGGTTGATGAAGGCAAGTTAACTTGGACAACCAAAGTAATTGATATAATTCCTGAATTTCAAATGCCTGATGCATATGTAACACGTGAGTTCACCATAATCGACTTGCTAGCGCATAACTCAGGTTTAGGGTTAGGTGCAGGGGATTTAATGATTTGGCCTCACACGACACTAACGACAGCCGACATTTTGAAAGGCTTGAAGTATCTGCCTGAAGTATCAAGTTTTCGCAGTGAATTTGCCTACGATAACTTAATGTATATTATTGCCGGTGAAGTGATTGCTCGAGTTACAGGGCAAACATGGCAAGAAGTGATTAACCAACGCATTTTTGCACCCTTAGGCATGAAAAATACCCGTGCAACTTTCTCACAAATTGAATCAAGCAATAAAAATGTTGCCAGAGCGCATGTACCGCTTGAAGGTCAGTTAAACGTTGTTGGTGGTAATTTCTTAGAAAAATTCTTATCGGCAGGCTCAGTCGCGTCGAGTGTAAACGACATGAGTTTATGGCTAAAAGCCCAGCTAAATAATGGCGCTTATGGTGAAAAGCTTGATGAAAATTCATCTCGATTGTTTTCACAGCAGCAAAGTCGTGAAATGTGGAAAGCTCGCACTCTATTGTCTGTGTCAGATAAAGCCACAGCACAAGATAAAACTCATTTCTCTGCCTATGGTTTAGGCTGGTTTATGAAAGATTATCACGGCGTGAAGTTAATTCATCACAGCGGCGGTATTTTAGGTATGGTGTCTAAAGTCGTACTTGTTCCTGAAGAAAATTTAGCTATGGTGATTTTAACCAATCAACAATCTGGTTATGCTTTTAATGCTATTTATCAACAAATTTTGAATGAATACCTTGAGCTACCTGAAAAAGATTGGACAGACTATTATCACGGTAAACAGCAAGAGAGAGTTGCGCGTGAACAAAAGCGTTTAGCTAAGGTTGCAGACTCAGTAAATAAGAATTCTAAGCATTCATTAGCACTTCGTGACTATGCGCATACCTATGTTGACAACTGGTATGGTGAAATTCACATCAGTTATAAAAACAATCAATTACATATGCAGTTTGCAAATACCGCGGAATTAAAAGGTACTTTAGAGCATTATCAACACAACACTTTTATTGTGCGTTGGCATGACCGTACGTTAGAAGCAGATGCCTTTGTAAACTTCAATTTAAATGAAGAGGGCGGCATTAGTTACGCGACGATGAAGGCTGTATCTAAAGCGACTGATTTCAGTTTTGATTTTCATGATTTAAAGCTGAAACCTAAAAAATAAGTATTTCATTGCTTAAAACTAAAAAAGGATTGCTACTGGCAATCCTTTTTTGTTTATTAATTAAATAAAGGTGTTGAAAGGGTTCTATATAGGCAAAACATTACTTATAGTAATGATAAGAATGGAAGCAAAAATCACCTAAAGGACCATACCATTGAAAATGTTTATTATTTCTCTTGCCTTCACCCTAATAACTCTTTCAATGAATACATTTGCTGAATCCTCTACTTTAATTAAAAATGAGGAGTCATGTTTTAGAGGTCCTTTTGAAACGCATACTAAATGGGTTAAATTTCTAGAGTCTAAAAAGAAAAATTTTGATAAAGAAAAGTTTGAGAAAATTTTTACAGAACAACGTTTCAACAAGATAAAAGCCAAACTAGAGTGTAAAGATTTTAGGTATGAGGTTGATAACTATACTGTTGAAGGATATTACTTGAAACCCCGAAATTTGCCTAATAAGAAACTACCTGTAGTGATCTACAATCGAGGTGGAAATGCAGAGTATGGTTATGTGTTTTTTGGTAAAAAATTACAACTAATATCGGATATTGCTATGGAAGGGTATATTGTTATCGGTAGTCAATATCGAGGATCTAGTTCTCGTTTTATCGCTAATAATGGGAAAGATGAGTTTGGAGGTAATGATATTAATGATGTTCTTAAACTTATAGCAATAGCAAATGAAATCCCTGAAGCCGATACAAGTAATATTGGTATGGTTGGATGGAGCAGAGGGGCTATGCAGTCTTTTATTGCATCTAAGTCGATTTCTTCGTTGAAAACCTTAATTGCTATTGCAGGAAATAGTGACACAGAAAAAGCATTAGCTTGGCGACCTCGAATGGAAAACGTTTATCAAGATAGAATACCAAATTTTGAACAAAATCGAGCTTCGGAATTAGCAGCTAGATCAGTAAGTAAGTGGTTAGATAAGATCCCTTCAGCTATGCCTATTCTACTACTCCATGGTGATAAAGATAAACGAGTTAATGTAGAGCAATCTAAGTCTTTGGCTGCCCAGTTAGAAGCAAGTAAACACCCTCACAAATTAATAATTTACCCAAATGGCAATCATGGTTTAATTCGACATCGTGAAGAAATGACGTCGGAAATAACCTCTTGGTTAAAACACAACTTATCTAGTTAGGTGTTTTAAGTTTATTGCACTTAATGTTTTAGGTGTTACTTTAAAAATTGAGTCTTACCTTGTCGCTTATGAATAACATTTTTAATATCTAACTGATTATGCTCGGTTGATAATTTTATCTTGGCCCCTTCGTGATTTAATAACCAAAGCTTGCGTTCAATACCGCCGGCATAACCGGTTAAAGCACCGTTACCGCTAAGTACACGATGACAAGGCACAATAAGGGTAATTGGGTTTCTACCATTTGCTCCGCCTACTGCTTGCGATGCTTTGGGGTTATTTAATGCTTTAGCGATATCGCCATAGGATCTGATTTCACCAAAGGGAATTTTGCTTAAACTATTCCACACAGACTGTTGAAAAGAAGTACCTTGTGGATCTAAAGGCACAGAAAAGTCCTTTCGTTTACCTGAAAAATATTCTGTTAATTGCTGTTTGCAAAGCTTGGTGATGTCATTAGCTTTTATGGCAGAGTTTTGCTCTGTTGATGTTTTATCGCCACAAAAAATAGCTTGGCGAATACCTTTATCGGATGCCATCAATTCGAATAAACCTAATGGTGTGTCGAGATAGTCAATGAACATATTATTTACTCCAAAATTTTATCCAAATAAGGAAAGCCTTTACTCTGCTTGGTATTGATAAAGTCGATAGACCACTTGACCTGTGACTTTTTCTTTCAGTATTTGCCAATTAACTGGCAGCGCTTGAGTGCTTTCAGCTTCCATTTCAACATAAATGAGTGCTTGATCAGCTAGTCCGTAATTATTTAGTAATACAGCAGCTTGCTCGACCAATTGCTTTCTAAATGGAGGATCGAGAAATACTAAATCAAATGGCTGATTATCACTCTCAGCTTGAGATGACTTAAGGGAGCCCTCCTTAAGAAAGGTAAGCGCATCATTGTTATGTACAGTAACATTGTCTGCTTTAATTAGGTCTTTGTTCGCTTGTAATTGTTTGGCTGCTGCTCTATTTAACTCAACCAAGGTTACTTGCGTTGCACCACGGGACATGGCTTCAAATCCGAGGCTACCAGAGCCTGCAAAGCAATCTAAACAATTCGCTTGGTGAATATACGGCATTAGCCAATTAAAAACGGTTTCTTTTACTCTATCAGTGGTTGGTCTTAAGCCTTCTGCCATTAATACAGGCAGTTTTCTGCCTTTATGCTTACCAGCAATAATGCGAATTTGACCGGCACTTTTGCCTTGACCTCTTGGTGGAAGAGGTTTTTTATTTGATTGACGTCTTGGTTGTTTCATATCACTGACAATTTTGCTATTAAGTGCTAATATAGCGGCAATTTTATCCTTGTTTGGTTCTGATACCAAACAAATTCATACTGAAATTTATTAGGTAGCAAAAAGTGTCAAAGAAAAAGGGTATGTTTGGTTGGTTAGGCTTTGGCCAAAAAGAAGAGCAAAGCACAGAGCAGGATGCACAACAAAGTGCTGAACAGATTCCAAGTGATGATCAAAAGGTTAATACTAAAGAGGAAGATGTAGTTGAGCAGTCTTTAAAGCAAGAGACTGAAACTATTGCCGATTCTTCTGATATTTCCCCTTCTGATATTGCCTCTCCTAGTATAGATAATGCTGAAACTGTTGAAGAAACAGAGCTTACAGTTGATGAATCTACTGCTGAAATTGATGAAACGCAAAATGATATAGCAGCTAGTGCTCAGCTGTTAGCTGAAATGGAAGCCGTCGAACAAGATACGGAAAGTGACGAGCTAGCTCCTCAATCGGAAGAAAATAAAGTAGAGCAAGAAACAGACGATGAACCATCGGAAGTTAAGGCTGAGAAAAAGCCAGGTTTCTTCGCGCGTTTAAAGCAAGGCTTATCTAAAACGCGACAAAATTTAGGTGGCGGGTTAGTTGATTTATTTCGCGGTAAACAAATTGATGATGAATTATTTGAGGAGTTAGAAACTCACTTGCTAATGGCGGATGTGGGCGTTGAAACAACGATGAAAATCATTGATTCATTAACACAAAGCGCCAGTCGAAAGCAGTTAAAAGATGCTTCAGCCTTATATGATTTATTAAAGCTTGAACTAAAAAATGTCATTGAAGGTGTTAGCAAACCATTAGTTATTCCTGAGGGTGATGGACCTTTTGTAATTTTGATGGTGGGTGTTAATGGCGTTGGTAAAACTACCACTATCGGTAAGTTAGCTAAGCAATTTCAGGCAGACGGAAAATCTGTCATGCTTGCTGCAGGTGATACTTTTAGAGCAGCAGCTGTTGAACAGTTACAAGTTTGGGGTGAGCGCAATGATATTCCGGTGGTAGCTCAACATACCGGTGCAGATAGCGCTTCAGTAATCTTTGATGCTATCAGTGCAGCTAAAGCTCGTAAGGTTGATGTGATTATCGCTGATACCGCTGGACGCCTACAAAACAAAGCGCATTTAATGGAAGAGCTTAAAAAAGTCGTCCGCGTGATGAAAAAATTAGACGTAAATGCGCCTCATGAAGTGATGTTAACTATAGATGCAGGTACTGGTCAAAACGCCTTGAGTCAAACTAAGTTATTTGACGAAGCGGTTGGGCTTACTGGATTAACGCTAACTAAGCTTGATGGCACAGCCAAAGGCGGTGTTGTTTTTGCGGTTGCAGATAAATACAACATTCCCATTCGTTATTTAGGTGTTGGTGAGGGTATTGATGATCTAAGGCCGTTTAATGATGACGACTTCATTGAAGCAATTTTTAGTAATTAAATAGTAAATAAAGTCGGGTAATTATGCTAAGTTATCCGACTAAGTCGCATTCAAAATAAAAATAATATGATTAATTTCAATAAGGTAAATAAAACCTATCCGGGCGGTTTTCTGGCATTAAAACAAGTCAGTTTTAGCTTAGAAAGCGGTGAGATGGCATTTTTGACAGGTCACTCTGGCGCAGGTAAAAGTACTTTATTAAAGTTAATCTCTTTAATGGAAAAGCCTAGCTCAGGCAGTATTCAAGTTAATCATACCGAATTATCTGATATTCAATATAAACAAGTGCCATACGTTCGCCGTGGCATAGGTATGATTTTTCAAAACCATAACTTACTTAAAGATCGTACCGTTTTTGATAATGTCGCTTTGCCGTTGATAATTGAAGGCGTTAGTCGTAAAGAAATCAAAAAGCGTGTTGAAACTGCGCTAGATAAAGTGCACTTAAGTGCTAAATTAAAATGTTACCCCCATATGCTATCAGGTGGTGAACAACAGCGTGTTGGTATTGCCAGAGCTATTGTTAATAAGCCACCTATTTTACTTGCCGATGAGCCAACCGGTAATTTAGATCCTAAGTTATCTTTAGATATTATTAGTCTGTTTGAAGAATTTAATGCCGCAGGTGTTACCGTACTTATCGCTACCCATGATTTAGGGTTGATCGCACGCATGAAGTACCGAACATTAACCTTAAAAGAAGGTACTATGATTAATGATGGCATAGTTGATGGTCTTCACGCCCAAGGAGCTGCTGATGAGTAATATGCATAGTAGCGGTTTGTCAGAGCGTTCAAGTTTATTATCACGGATATTAACTTTACCTATACGTCACGCCCAACAAGCCATTGGCAGTTTAGGCAATTTATGGCGCACACCTTTTACTACCGTAATGACCATTTTTGTTTTGGGCATTAGTTTAGCGCTACCGGCAACACTACATCTGTTTGTGAAAAATGCTGAGCAAGTCAGTGAACAGTGGGATAGTGCTTCACAAATTACCTTGTTTTTAAAACTCTCCACCAGTGAAAAGAGTGCGCAGAATTTAATTAAACGAGTAAGTCTTTATAATGATGTCGCTGAAGTGCGCTACATTTCAGCTGAGCAAGCACTGAAAGAGTTTAAAATTTTATCAGGCTTTGGTCAGTCGCTAGAATATCTAGATAAAAACCCCTTACCTGCCACACTACTTGTTACCCCGACTCAAAGAGCAAGCCAAGCACAGGCAGCGAATTCATTATTGGCTAAGTTACTTAAAGAGCGTGAAGTAGAGCAGGGCAAGCTCGATTTAGAATGGTTAACCCGCTTAGAATCCATGGCGCGTTTAATCGAAGATATCGTACTTGGTGTTGCCTTGCTGCTTTGCTTATCTGTAGTACTTATTGTTGGCAATACCATTCGATTAGCTATCTTAAATGAAAAAGATGCTATTGCTATTATGAAGTTAGTTGGCGCAACAGATAGCTTTATTCAACGGCCATTTTTATATGCTGGTATTTGGTATGGCATTTTTGGCGGCTTACTCTCTTGTATTGCTGTGGCAATTTTAGCTTGGTACCTAGGTTATGCGATAAGTGACTTAAGTCAGCTTTATCAAAGTAACTTTCAATTGCAAGGTTTAGCCGCGAGTGAAGCATTAATGCTGATAGCCTTTGCCATAGTCCTTGCTTTAGTTGGTAGTTATATCTCTGTGAGCCAGCATATTAAGGCAATTGAGCCTAACGCGGACTAATTTTTGTTACTTTATTATTTTTTAATCAAGCAAAATAACCCACTGTTTAGCAAGTAGTTTAATTTAGAAAAATTAAGCTACTTACAAATCGTCACATTTAATTCATCAAAATATTGTAATATCGCCTTGTGTTGCCCTTTCTATTAGGCTAGTGTTCATATCCCCGCTATCGCAAAGAGCGTCGATTTATGTTATAATCGCGGGCGAATTAAAGAAGAAAAGGAGAGTAAAATGAGTCAAACAATGCAACTTACCGTACCACAGAGTGGAAGTATTGAAGCATATATGCAATCAGCGTATAGCATTCCTATGCTTACGGCTGAAAAAGAGCATGATCTGGCTACTCGCCTCTACAATGATAATGATTTACAAGCGGCACAAGAATTAATTATGTCGCATCTTCGCTTTGTTATTCATGTTGCTAAAGGCTATGCAGGTTATGGTTTACCACAAGCTGACTTAGTTCAAGAAGGCAATGTTGGTTTAATGAAAGCGGTTAAACGCTTTAACCCTGAAGTGGGTGTACGTTTAGTGTCTTTTGCTGTTCATTGGATTAAAGCAGAAATTCATGAGTACGTACTTAAAAACTGGCGCATCGTTAAAGTTGCCACGACCAAAGCGCAACGTAAATTATTTTTCAACTTACGTAAAAATAAAAAACGTCTAGGTTGGTTTAGCAATGAAGAAGTAAATACTGTTGCAGAAAGCCTAGGGGTAAGTACTAAAGATGTTATGGAAATGGAATCTCGTATGAGCAGCCACGACCAAGCATTTGAGTTATCTAAAGATGATGATGATAATATTGGTGCGAGCAACTTCTCTCCAGCACAGTATCTTGAAGATAAGCAGTCGGATCTAGCGGTTGAAGTTGAAAATGATAACTGGGAAAGCCACGCTAACCAGAAGTTATCTACAGCATTAGTTGCTCTTGATGATCGCAGCCAAGATATTATTAAGACTCGTTGGTTAGCTGAAGATAAATCGACACTGCAAGAATTAGCGAATAAATATCAAATCTCAGCAGAGCGTGTAAGGCAGTTAGAGAAAAATGCCTTGTCTAAGCTGAAAAACACCATGGTATTTGATTAACCTACGCTATAACTTCTTTTAAGAAACCGACTTATGTCGGTTTTTTTATGTCTGCAATAAGGTGCCTTATTAGGCAATACTTCCGTTTAGCGCAAATATTAGTCAATTAGTCGAGCGCTTAATTAAAAAGTAGCCACTACCAGTTACAAGTCTTCACACATATCACCAACAAAGATACCAAGTTGTATCAGACTTAACTAAATTACAACACTTAAAAACGAACTTTTGCAAATAAATCACGCAGTATTAATGGCAGTTGATTGTTATCTACCCATAGTTTCTGTGCATAATTTTTATCACTTTAAATGGCGTAGGTATACATCAGTTACCAATAAACTAACGATAAAAAGGTAGAAGTAATGAGCCTAAGAACAGCCAGAAAGAATATAGTTTCCCGCGCAGTAATGATTGCCCTTGCCGCAACATCAGTAACTTCAATACAAGCATTTGCTCAAGAAGGCGCTGAAGAAGTAGAGCGTATTGCCGTAACAGGCTCACGCATCAACAGAACAGATATTGAAACTGCTAGCCCAGTAACAGTAATATCATCAGACTTTATTAGTAAAAGTGGTTATACCTCGGTAGAAGAAATCTTATCTATGCAACCAGCCGCCGCAGGTATGAGCTTAGGTTCGACCTCAAACAACGGTTCAGGTGGTAGTGCTACCGTTAACTTACGTGGTATGGGAGTGCAACGTACGTTAGTGTTAATGAATGGTCGTCGTATGGTGGCCTCAGGTACCGGTGCTGACTCTTCCGTAGATTTAAATACGATTCCTGTTTCAATGATTCAATCCATTGAAATATTAAAAGATGGTGCCTCAGCAGTCTATGGCTCTGATGCTATTGCCGGTGTTGTTAACATCATCACCAAGAAAGATTACCAAGGTACTGAAATTTCAGCGGATGGTAGCATCACGGATAAAGGTGATGGCGAAAGTGGTGGTATAAGCATTTTACACGGAAGTGAAGTTGCCGGTGGTAATCTCGTTGTAGGTCTACAATATTCTAACCGTGGTGAAGTCATTCAATCAGATCGTGATTTCGTACCAGCTGGTGAGTCATCATATATTCCAGAAGGGACTTTAGGTGGCTTGGTACCAGATGGTGAAGGTGGCTTTGTACCGCGTGATTCTTCTTATGACTATACAACTTCTAGCTACGCGCAAACACCCAACGAATTATTCAGCTTATTCTCTAGCTATACAACAGAAGTAGCTAACGATACTGAGTTAAACGTTGATTTCATGTATACCCGCCGTGAATCAAATCAACAAATGGCACCACAACCAGCTGCTATCGATTTAGACACAAGCTTGTTAGATGATAAATATGCTGACCAGTTTAAAGATGAAAATGGCAACGTTCCTGAAGAGTTATTATATAAACGTCGCATGACTGATGCAGGTCCACGTATTTATGGACAAGAAACTGATACTTACCGTGCTTCTGTAGGTTTAACGGGTTATTTGAGCAATGATTCACAGTGGGATATGTCAGCAACTTACGGTCGAAATGATGCTAAAGACAGCGTTGGTAACTCAATTCATGCAGGTAATATGGAGCAAAGTATTTATCAGCATCAAGATATGTGGTTTAAGAATGATGGGATCACTAATGAATTCTTAGCTGATGAAGGCATTATGTACACTGAGCAAAACGAAGGTGGCAATGAGCAGTTTACCTTAGCAGCAGGTTTTAGTGGTGTTAATGAATCAGACATCGGCTACGCAGTCGGTGTTGAAAGTCGTTTTGAAAGTGGTTACTACACACCAGACTTAATTACTCAAGCCGGTGAGAGTACTGCAGCACAGCAAGATCCAACGGAAGGTAATTATTCTGTTCAATCTATCTATGGTGAGATTTCAGTGCCAGTAACCGATTCATTTACCGTCGAAGCGGCAACTCGTTACGATAACTACTCTACCTTTGGCGGTGCAGCGACGTGGAAATTAGGTGCGACTTATAATATTACCGATGGTTTAATGCTTAGAGCTGTTGCAGCAACTGGCTTTAGAGCACCAAGTGTCAGTGAACTATATGGTGGTAACTCAGGCTCTTTTGATTATTTAGACGATCCGTGGGGCAATGCTGAAGACTCGCAGATCCTTGTGAACTATGTTGGTGATGAAGATTTAAAACCAGAAGAAAGTGAGTCATTTACTGCCGGTGTTGTTTGGGAAATCACAGAAGGTTTATCAACAACGATGGATTACTGGCAGTTTGATATCACCAACGCCATTAGTCGCGTCAATGTACAGGCTGAAATGAACAAGTGTTATGCCGGTGACACCATGGCGTGTGAAACTATCAATATTTCTCCAGCAGGTGATTTGTCAGATATGACCTCGACATTGACTAATATTGGTCAGCAAAATACCTCAGGTATTGATTGGAACATTAGCTATACAACAGGTATCTTTAACGTGATGCTTGATACCACTTATTTACTTGAGTTTGAAGAAGATGGGATTAGCTATGAAGGTACTATCGATGGCAACATGGGCGGCTACTCTCAGCTTAAATCAAACTTAACGGTAAGCGCAGACTTAACAGAGGATTGGAACCTACTTTATACCGCGAACTATATTCAAGGTATGGAAGGTAATGCATGGGGTGACGCTTACACAACGGATGATGTCATCTATCACAATGTTTCAACGGCTTATCATATTAATGATGCCTGGCAGGTAACGGGTGGTATTAAGAACTTATTTGATACGGAGCCAGAAGAAGTGCCAGATGGCAATGATATGAATACCGTACCAAATATCTATGATGTTGTTGGTCGTACATTCTTTATTAATACATCTTATAAATTCTAATTTACTAACCTATTTGTACTAGATAATTAGTATTTGAAAGGCGCTTATCAGGCGCCTTTTTTATGACTAATAATAAAATCCACAAAATAAATATTGTTTTAGCTCATACAAACTGAATTCATTTACTGCTTTTACTCGTTTCCCTGAGTTATTTAGGTATATAATGCCTTTACTAGAGCATAAACTAGCAGCTTAGCTAGGTATGCGAGCTTATATAATCAGGAGTTTATTTATTATGGGTGGTATCGGAATTTGGCAGCTAGTAATTATTGCTGTGATCGTAGTGTTATTATTTGGCACTAAAAAACTACGTAATTTAGGTGGTGATTTAGGCTCAGCGGTTAAAGGTTTTAAAAGTGCTATCGGTGAAGAAAAAGAACAAGCTGAGAAAAATAGCGCTGAAAAGACTTCAGATACTTTAGCTGATAACTCGACAACTTCTGCAGAAGATGTAAATAAAGCAGCCACTAAAGCTAAAGAAACCGATCAGGCCTAGTTTATGTTTGATATTGGCTTTTGGGAATTAATCCTTATTGCAATTATGGGTCTTGTTATTTTAGGCCCAGAGCGACTACCTGTTGCGATTCGCACAGTTCGCAGTTGGATAAGTGGTGCCCGAAAGTTTAGTGATACGGTTAAAACCGAACTCACTGAAGAGCTTAGAGTGCATGAATTGCATACTAATTTAAAAAAAGCAGAACAGAGCAATTTACAAAATTTAAGCCCCGAAGTAGCTGAATCGTTAAAAACGCTGCAAGACGCTGCGGCATCTGTGAATGAGCCGTTTAAGAAAGTAGACACTCAGGCTTTAGATTCAATGATATCTTCGTCACTTGCTTCATCGGCAAATGTTAAAGCAGACACTGAAGCGACAGCAACTACAGAAGCCGATGTGATAAAGCAGCCTGCAACGACTTCTACTCAAGCGATAGATAAAGCGAGTGATAAAACCCAACCATGAGTTCATCTCCAGCACCAAGTGTTAGCCTTTTTGATCATTTATTAGAGTTACGAAATCGCCTACTGCGTTCAGTGCTAGGTGTTTTACTTGTTTTTTGTTGCCTAGTTTACTTTGCTCAAGATCTTTATCAATATGTGGCTCAACCATTATTAGAGACGATGCCGCAAGGCTCGCAAATGATTGCAACAGATGTGGCATCCCCCTTTTTCGCGCCCTTTAAATTAACATTGGTATTATCACTCTTTATTGCTATGCCATTTGTGTTATATCAAGTGTGGTCTTTTGTCGCGCCTGGTTTATATGCCAATGAAAAACGTTTAATTGCACCGTTGATGCTGGGTTCAACCGTATTATTTTACGGCGGAATAGCTTTTGCCTACTTCCTTGTTTTTCCTGTGGTGTTTGCTTTTTTTACCTCGGTTGCACCCGAAGGGGTAGTGATAGCGACAGACATTAGTAGTTATTTAGACTTTATTTTGAAGTTGTTTTTTGCTTTTGGTATCGCTTTCGAAATTCCAATTGCCATTATTCTGATGTGTTGGACCGGGATGACAACACCGGACAGCCTTCGTGAAAAGCGCCCTTACGTCGTTGTTGGAGCGTTTGTTATTGGTATGTTGTTAACACCGCCCGATATTATTTCGCAAACTATGCTAGCAGTACCGATGTTGTTACTATTTGAAGTCGGTATTATTATCGCCTCTATGTATCATAAAGAAGATGAAGATGAGTCAATTGGCACTCAGGAACAAAATAATGATTAATACAAAAAACCTTATCCTTATTGTAACGTTTAGCGTTGCTGCATTATCGCCAACAATACAAGCAAAGGATTTAACAACGCAGTTGGATACTTGTCGTAAAGTTGTCACAGATAAAGCTAGGCTGAAATGTTTCGACAATATCGTTTTCACTAAAGAGTTACCAGCTGTAATTGGTAAGACTCAAGATCAACAAAGCTCAACGTTTACAGCAACCCAAGTAGATTCTTTTTCTAAAGAGCAAGTTACTAAAACCGCTGAAGAGAAAGCTAAAGAAATAGATAGTATTGTGCTGACTATCAGTAAATTGAATAAAGTTGGTCGAGGTCAATGGAAAATTACCTTTAGTAATGGCCAACAATGGCTACAAAAAGACACCACTAAATTAAAGTTAAAGGTAGATGAAGAAGTGACCTTATCAAAAGGAGCACTGAGTTCAGTATTCTTACAAAAAGAAAATACCAATAAACGCATGAAGGTAAAAAGACTGAAATAGGGCGAGGTTAGATTGGATAGCAATTCTTTAGATGGTAAATACCTACAAAATGCTGCCTTGATAGATATTGGTGTTAACTTAACGAATAAACGTTTCGATAAAGACCGTGAAGATGTCATTCGACGCGCCCAAAGCTTAAACTTAAGCCAGTTACTAATTACCGGCACCAGTGTTGTTGAAAGCCAACAAGCTTTGTCTTTATGCCAGCAGTACCAGCAAGAATTTCCTGATTTCTTATATTGTACCGCAGGGGTTCATCCTCACGATGCTGACCATGTTACTGATGATTATCTAGCACACCTAAAACAGCTGGCACTAGCAACACAAGTAAAAGCCATTGGGGAATGTGGTTTAGACTTTAATCGCAACTTTTCAGCACCAGCTCAGCAACAAAAAGTATTTAAAGAACAAGTAACGCTAGCCGCTGAACTTAGCCTGCCATTATTTTTACACCAAAGGGATGCGTTTCAACCGTGGTTTGAAATATTAACGCCATATTTCGATAAAGTACCTGCTATGGTGGCTCATTGCTTTACGGGCTCAAAAGAAGAGTTAAGCCAATGTATTGCCAGTGATATGTATGTTGGCATAACGGGTTGGTTGTGTGATGAGCGTCGCGGGCAAGCATTACGTGATATTGTTAGTATGATTCCATTAAACCGATTATTAATAGAGACAGACGCTCCTTATTTAACCCCTCGAACAATAAGGCCAAAGCCAAAAAGTAGCCGAAATGAGCCAAGTTACTTGCCTTATATAGTTAAAGAAATTTCAAAGATCACAGGTATTGACCCAGAAGAGATTGCTTGCCAAACTAGCTTAAACGCACAAAAAGTGTTTAATTTTCCTACAAATAAAGAATCTAGCTAAATGAAGTCATCGCTTTCAGTTCAAATTACAGGTTTGCTATCTTTGCTAATGCTATATAGCCCTGCAACTTTTGCCATGACTGAAGACAATGCTGATCACCTGTGTTTTGGTGGGGGAGTAGCGTTTGGGGTATTAGTTACAGGTTTATTTTCTGTGTATTTAAACAGACATTATCATAAAAAATATCAGAAAAAGTCAAAACAATTAAAACAAGCAAAAAGTGATGCTCAGGTGACAGCGCAGAAAATGAAGGCGCTTATTAAAGAGCAGCAAGATAGCCAAGACTTGCTTGAAGAAAGAGTGCAAGAACGTACTTTAGAGTTGAATATTGCGCTGCAAGAATTAGAAAGTGCTAATGAAGAGCTCGAACGTAAGAATGTTTTAGATGAATTGACTGGGCTGCATAACCGTAGATTTTATGATCAAAAAATATTGGCTGAATACCGACGAAGCCGACGTAATTTAACCGCACTCAGTTTAATTTTAATTGATATCGATCACTTCAAATCAGTTAACGATAATTATGGCCACCTTGCGGGAGATCAATGTCTTATCTGGCTAGCCAAGTATATTAAACAAAGCTTAAAACGTAGTGCAGATAAAGCATTTCGCTATGGCGGTGAAGAGTTTTGTCTCATTTTGCCGAATACTGATGCTGAAGGGGCTTTTCTACTTGCCGAGCAGTTACGTGAAGTTATAACTAAGCAATCATTCAAATTTCAAGAAATTGAAATTGCATTAACGATAAGTTGTGGGATTGCTACTTATCAGCAGCAAAAAGATGTTGGTCCAGAGCAAATTTTTGCAGCGGCAGACAAGGCGTTATATCAAGCAAAAGGTGATGGCCGAAATCAGACTAAACAACATCTCTTTATTGAATAGTATTATTACAGAATAACTTTAGGAATTTTTATGAATTACAACGGTAACTCAGCTTTTGGCCAATTTCCCGCACGCCGAATGCGCCGAATGCGCGTAGATGATCATACTCGTCGTTTAATGGCTGAATCTCAATTGACGGTCAATGATCTTATCTACCCGGTTTTTGTTCTCGAAGGAGAAAACCAGCGTGAAGCTATTGCTTCTATGCCAGGTGTTGAACGTAAGAGTATCGATTTATTATTAGAAGAAGCTCAAGAATTAGTAGACTTAGGTATTCCTGCCATTGCATTGTTTCCAGTAACACCAAGTGATAAAAAGTCGTTAATGGCGGAAGAAGCATACAATCCAGAGGGCTTAGCGCAACGTGCAGTTAGAGCACTTAAAACAAAATATCCACAACTTGCCGTCATCACGGATGTTGCATTAGACCCATTCACCACACATGGCCAAGACGGCATCTTAAGTGAAAGTGATGATAACAAAGCCGGTGCTACAGGTTATGTTTTAAATGACGTAACGAAAGAGATCTTAGTAAAACAAGCGCTATCCCATGCCGAAGCGGGTGCTGATATTGTGGCGCCATCAGACATGATGGACGGTCGCGTTGGTGCTATCAGAGAAAACTTAGAGGAAAATGGGTTTGTTAATACTAAAATCTTAGCTTACTCGGCTAAGTATGCTTCTAATTATTACGGACCATTTCGTGATGCCGTCGGCTCTGCAGGTAATATCAAAGGTGGCAATAAACATACTTACCAAATGGATCCTGCCAATAGCAATGAAGCATTACACGAAGTTGCCCAAGATATTGCAGAAGGCGCAGACATGGTAATGGTTAAACCTGGCATGCCTTATCTAGATATTGTACGCCGCGTGAAAGATACCTTTGAAGTGCCAACCTACGCTTATCAAGTGAGTGGCGAATATGCCATGCATATGGCGGCAATTCAAAACGGTTGGTTAGCTGAGAAACCTTGCGTGATGGAGGGATTACTCGCTTTTAAACGTGCAGGTGCTGACGGAATTCTAACTTACTTTGCCAAGCAAGTAGCTCGGTGGCTAAAAGAAGACGCATAAGCGCAATAACAGAAAATGATATTGAAACGCGGTTAATACCGCGTTTTTTGTTTTTAATTCTAAGACTGAGTGATAAGGATTTTTATGTCGGTTGAATTGACTATATTGCTGTTAAACGCAGTAATTATTTTCATTGCTTATCTATCGGTATACCCAAAACTTGCAGGGAAGCAGCTTAACAAAGTCGCTTTATATGATTGTCTGACTTCTAGTCTAGCGATTACTATTGTGGCAAGTAAGTACTGGGGAACGGGTATAGAGTTAGACTTTTTATTTATGAAGCTAAACTGGTTTTGGTTCACTTTATTGAGTTATAGCGTGATGGAAATTCCAGTTGCACTTTGGTACTTCGGTGGTATGAAAAAGGATAAGTAAGCGACAACAGGCTACTTATAATTTGATGTCAGCTTCCGGAAGCAATTCGAATAGCAATCCTTCACGAAGTGCACCACTAGAAAGACGCATTTCTTTTATTTGTAAACTAGTGAATAGGGCAATTACGATACTTAAGCCACTGGCAAGTACTGCCTTTCGATCTTCACGTAACCCCGCAATATCGATATGCTCGATGCTTTGACTGTTAATCAGTAGCTGTTGAACGTCATTAAGAAAGTCTAAAGTCATTACTTTTGCTTCATTACGTTCGCTAAGAATTTCAACCATTGCTTGCATGGTACCAGAACTGCCCACGGCACTGTGCCAACCTAACTGAATAAAGTCAGCGCTAACACTGTCAATAGCTTGAGTTGCGGCTGCAATACAGTTTGCGAAGTTTTCTTGGGTAAGCCGATTTTCAGCGAAGTATTTACCAAGAAAACTAACACAGCCTATATCAAGGCTAACCAATTTTTTGGCTTTATTTCCTTCACCGACAATGATTTCAGTACTGGCACCACCAATATCAATAACTAACTGTTTATTTGATACAACTTGAGTTGCTTGAACTGAAGAGTGTGCAACACCAGCATAAATGGTACTCGCCTCTTGTTCACCGCTGAGTAACTTGATGCTTTTAGGTAAAATATCATTGGCTGATTGAAAAAAAATGTCATTGTTTTTAGCAATGCGTAATGCCGCTGTAGCAACAATAATGATATTTTCCGCAGGGATAGTGGCTAGGTGTTTAGCAAAAAGTTTTAAGCAATTAAGACCACGTGTTATGGCTTCATCAGTCAAGTTTAAATCTGTGTCTAAACCGGCAGCTAAACGCACTTTCTGTTTAACTTTATTGGCTGTGATTAAGGTAGGGTTGTTGCTGCTATTCGTTAAGCGGGTAATAAGTAGATGGAAGCTATTTGAGCCTAGATCAACCACAGCATAATGATTATTATCATACTGTGGAATTATTTGATCTTGGCTCAATACATCAGTCAATTCAGTTTTACCTAACTAAGTTAGCTGCTTTGGCTGCGATTTCCGCGGTTGCTGTTGCCACCTCGGTTACTTGGTCTAGAGTTAGAACGGCCACCTTGGCGATTACCACCTGAACGATTGCCACCAGGTCTATGACGACGTTGACGTGGTTTTGGTCGTGGTAAGTCTGTTAACAAAGCATCGTGGTCATACTTAGTTACCGGCAATTCATGTTCAATATAGGTTTCAATAGCAGGTAAGTTAAAGACGTATTGTTCACAAGCTAAGCTGATTGCATGACCGGTTTCACCTGCACGACCAGTACGGCCAATACGGTGAACATAATCTTCACAATCATCAGGTAAGTCATAGTTGAATACGTGAGTCACACTAGGAATGTGAAGGCCACGAGCAGCAACATCTGTTGCCACTAGAATATCAACACTACCTTCGCTAAATTGCTCTAATATCTTAATGCGTTTTTTCTGTGGCACGTCACCAGTTAATAACCCTACGCGTAATTTATCAGCAGTTAGGTGGTCATAAACCTTTTCACAGACATGCTTAGTGTTAGCAAAGATTATGGCTTTTTCAGGCCAGTCTTCTTCAATAAGCGTTTGTAATAGTGTCATCTTATCTTCGTTTGAAGGATAAAACAGTTCTTCACTAATACGGCTATTTGTTTTTTGTTCAGGAGCAACTTCTACACTAGTTGGCTCATTCATGTGATCAAAAGCCAGTTCTTTCACTCTAAATGAAAGGGTGGCAGAGAAAAGCATGCTTAAACGTTCAGTCGCAGCAGGCATTTTATTAAACATATAGCGAATATCTTTAATAAAGCCTAAATCGAACATTCTATCGGCTTCATCAAGCACAATCGCTTCGATGTTATTAAGGTTGTAGACCCCTTGTTTCATGTAATCGATTAAACGACCACAGGTACCAATAAGAATATCTACACCAGCTTCAAGTTCTAAACGTTGACTTTCATAACCTTCGCCCCCATATACAACACCAAGGCGTAAACCTGTGCTTTTTGCCATCTCAATAGCATCTTTGTGAATTTGAATTGCTAATTCACGTGTAGGTGCCATGATCAAAGCGCGGGGCTGATTATGTGTTGGTGCTTCTTTTTGTAGAAGGTGGTGGAAAGTTGCGGCTAAAAAGGCAATAGTTTTGCCTTCACCTGTTTGTGCTTGGCCTGCGATATCAGTGCCTTGCAATAAAACGGGTAAAGATTTTGCCTGAATAGACGTACAATATTCGAAGCCCATGGCTTCTAATCCGGTCACTACTTGCGGAGCAAGATTTAGGTCAGCGAATTTAGTTTCGGTTAAGTGTGTTTTTTTCATGGCGCTAGCTTAACATTTTTGTTAACAAAATAGTTGCTTAATAATTAATTAATTAAACTTTACTGTCTAATTAATACCGAACATGTATAAAACGGTATTGGAAAAACAGTGAATCACGGTATAATTACCGCAAAGGCGTTTTCGCCATAACAAACGGAGAATATGATGAGCGATAAGATTGTTCAGCTAACTGATGATAGTTTTGAAGCAGATGTATTAAATGCATCAGGTTTAGTCTTAGTTGATTTTTGGGCTGAATGGTGTGGTCCATGTAAAATGATTGCCCCTGTACTAGATGATATTGCTACAGAGTACGACGGTAAAGTTACTGTTGGTAAATTAAACATTGACCAAAACTCAGCGACACCACCTAAATATGGTGTACGTGGTATCCCGACATTATTATTGTTTAAAGATGGTGAAATTGCTGATACGAAAGTTGGCGCACTATCAAAAACTCAATTAAAAGAGTTTTTAGACAAAAACCTTTAAGAGTGAAATGCTAAGCCTGATATTTATCAGGCTTTTTACTTTAATAGAACTAAAATATCTACTTACACTTTTATTCTACCTTTACCTAGCTAAAATTTAGTGCTAAATTTAAGCCCTGAGTACAAAATAACATCTCTTTATCTCTATTTCTTATAGTAAATAATACATTTAACACACACTAGTGTCGGCAATCGCCAAAGTCACTATCACTTAAAATAGTTTAAGAAACCCCCTATGAACCTTACCGAACTAAAAGAAAAATCCATTAATGAATTGGTTAAGCTTGCTGAGTCAATGAAGCTTGAAAACCTTGCTAGAACCCGCAAACAAGACATTATTTTTGCCATCTTAAAAGCACATGCTGAAGGTGATAACGATATTTTCGGTGGTGGTGTTTTAGAGATTTTGCAAGATGGTTTTGGCTTTTTACGCTCAGCAGACTCTTCATACTTAGCAGGTCCTGATGATATTTATGTATCACCTAGCCAAATTCGTCGCTTTAGTATGCGAACGGGTGACACCATCCAGGGTAAAATTCGTTCTCCTAAAAAAGGTGAACGTTACTTTGCCTTGTTAAAAGTTACTGAAGTTAACCTTGACCGACCAGAGAATTCTCGTAATAAGATTTTATTTGAAAACTTAACGCCAATTCATCCTACCGATCGTCTTTCGATGGAACGTGGCAATGGTTCTACAGAAGATATTACCGCACGTGTGCTAGATTTAGCTTCACCCATTGGTAAAGGTCAACGTGGTTTGATTGTTGCGCCACCAAAAGCCGGTAAAACGTTGTTATTACAAAACATCGCACAAAGCATTGCTTATAATCATCCTGAAGCTGAATTAATGGTGTTATTAATTGATGAGCGTCCGGAAGAAGTAACAGAAATGCAGCGCTTAGTTAAAGGTGAAGTGGTTGCTTCGACCTTTGATGAGCCAGCAAGTCGTCACGTGCAAGTGGCTGAAATGGTCATTGAAAAAGCGAAACGTTTAGTTGAGCATAAAAAAGATGTTGTTATCTTATTAGATTCTATTACCCGTTTAGCCCGTGCTTATAACACGGTAATTCCTTCATCAGGTAAGATTCTTACTGGTGGTGTTGATGCTAATGCATTACATCGTCCAAAGCGTTTCTTCGGTGCAGCACGTAACATTGAAGAAGGCGGCAGCTTAACTATTATTGCAACTGCATTGGTAGAAACCGGTTCTAAAATGGACGAAGTTATCTACGAAGAATTTAAAGGTACAGGTAATATGGAATTACACCTGTCTCGTAAAATTTCTGAAAAACGAGTTTTCCCTGCAATTAATATTAACCGCAGTGGTACGCGTCGTGAAGAACTTATTACCAAACCTGATGAGCTACAAAAAATGTGGATTTTACGCAAAATAGTTCACGAAATGGATGAAATAGGCGCGATTGAGTTCCTCATTGATAAACTTGCAATGACCAAAACTAATGATGAATTTTTCGATTCAATGAAGCGTAAGTAACGCTTAGCTATTGATGATATTCAGTCATGAAAACCAGTCATATTGACTGGTTTTTTATTAATTAATTCTCGATATAAATATTATGAAATACAGTGATTTAAGAGACTTTATCAGTCAGCTTGAAAAAATAGGCCAGCTTAAGCGTATTACTCAGCCGATATCAACGCATTTAGCGATGACCGAAATCAGTGATAGAACACTCAGAGCAAAAGGTCCAGCATTACTTTTCGAAAATGCCGTTAATAAAAATGGTGAGCCTTACGGTATGCCAGTACTAACTAACCTTTTTGGTACACCTGACAGAGTTGCTTTGGGCATGGGGCAGGAAAGCGTTAGTGCATTACGCGATGTAGGTAAATTATTAGCGACCTTGAAAGAGCCTGAGCCACCGAAAGGTTTTCGTGATGCGCTAGATAAATTGCCGATATTTAAGCAAGTACTTAATATGCCGGTAAAAATGGTTAAAAAACCATTATGTCAGCAGATTGTATTGAGTGGTGATGAAGTTGACTTAACTAAACTACCCATTCAAACATGTTGGCCTGGCGATGTAGCACCCTTAATTACTTGGGGTTTAAGCGTTACCCGAGGCCCGCATAAAGAACGACAAAACTTAGGTATTTATCGTCAGCAAGTGTTGAGCAAAAATAAAGTGATTATGCGTTGGTTATCACACCGAGGCGGGGCTATTGATTTTCAAGAATTTAAAAAACAAAATCCAGGGGAAAACTACCCAGTTTCTGTAGCGCTTGGTGCTGATCCAGCAACCATATTGGGCGCAGTTACCCCAGTTCCAGACACCTTATCTGAGTATGCATTCGCTGGTTTATTACGTGGTGCAAAAACAGAAGTAGCTAAATCAATTAGTAATAATCTAGAAGTGCCTGCAACCGCGGAAATTATTTTAGAAGGCTATCTGGCACCCGATGAGATGGCACCAGAGGGACCTTATGGCGATCATACTGGTTATTATAATGAAGTTGATAACTTCCCTGTGATGACAGTAACACACGTGACCATGCGTAACGGTGCCATTTACCATAGTACCTATACTGGCAGGCCACCTGATGAGCCAGCTGTTTTAGGGGTAGCACTAAATGAAGTTTTTGTGCCTATTTTACAAAAACAATTTCCTGAAATAGAAGATTTTTATCTGCCGCCTGAGGGATGTTCATATCGTCTTGCGGTTGTTACTATCAAAAAGCAATACGCAGGTCATGCTAAGCGCGTGATGATGGGGGTTTGGTCGTTCTTAAGACAATTCATGTACACTAAATTTGTCATCGTCTGTGATGATGATGTCAATGCAAGAGATTGGAATGATGTCATTTGGGCTATGACGACGCGTATGGACCCAAGTCGCGACACTGTTTTGATAGAGAATACGCCAATAGATTACCTTGATTTTGCTTCGCCAGTGTCAGGTTTAGGCTCCAAAATGGGCTTAGACGCGACTAACAAGTGGCCGGGTGAAACAGATCGCGAATGGGGTGTACCCATTGAAATGACCCAAGCAATCAAAGATCAAGTTGACGACATTTGGGATGAGTTAGGTATTATCTAGCCTGAGTGCAGGTTTTCTAACGCAACTCGTAATAAACGTACGGAATAAATTAAAGAGAAAGGTTACAAAAATGAAGACAGTAAAGTGTCAAATTGAGTCATTAACATCATTGACTTCACACGTATACAAGGTGCTATTAAAGCCAAACGAAAAAGTCGACTTTATAGCGGGTCAATATTTAAACTTTGTTATGAGCGATGAAGACAAACGTCCTTTCTCAATAGCAAGTTCACCTAATAGCGATTTGATTGAATTACAAATAGGTGCTTTCGTTGCAGATAGTTACCCTATGCAGGTTATTGATAAGGTAAAGGAAGGGCTAGATTCTGGTGACGGCGTAACCATTGAAATACCGTTAGGTAAAGCACAATTGCGCACTGAGAGTGAGCGTCCGTTATTATTATTAGCTGGTGGTACAGGATTTTCTTATATTAAGTCGATGTTTGAATTTTTAGCTGAGCAAGGTTCTCAGCGTCAGATATCAGTATACTGGGGCTTACGTGAAGAAAGTGCGGTTTATGAATTAGATAAAACTGCAGCAATCATAGCTAAATTACCAAACGCTACTTTTATTCCTGTTGTGGAGAATGCTGATGCGAATTGGCAGGGAAAAACAGGTTTAGTTCATCAAGCGGCAATGCATGATATTGATGACCTAGCGCCTTATGATATTTATCTTGCCGGTCGGTTTGAAATGGTTGGCGCTATTCGTACCGACTTTGTTGAACATGGCGCTGTATTAGAGCATATGTACGCAGATGCTTTTGCCTACATTTAATCAAATTGGTATAAGCGTTAACGCGACTCATTAAAAAGCCTGATGATAACTATATCATCAGGCTTTTTTGTTTTAGTTTGCTAGAGGGGAAAGATAACTTTTCATTTAGCCTTGCTGAAAGCCTGCTTCGGTTAAGTCTAATTGTGAAATGGCAATGACGGCTTGTGTTCTATTACGTACATCTAGCTTTCGAAATATTGCTGTTGCATGTGCTTTAATCGTGGCTTCTGAAACGTTTAAATCATAAGCTATTTGTTTATTAAGCATGCCCTGAGCAAACATCATCAATATACGATATTGCTGTTGAGTTAAGCTTGCGACACGCTCAGCAATATCACTTTCATTATTATCATTTTGAACTTGTTCAAATGAAGCAGGTAGCCAGATATTACCAGAGAGCACCGCAACAATTGCAGAATAAATATCGTCAACAGGCGTTGATTTAGGGACAAAACCCGCAGCACCATACTCCATAGCTTTACTAATGGTATCGTGATCTTCATGGGCAGATACTATAACGACAGGGATTTGTGGAAAATGGTTACGCACATGAATAAGGGTATTAAAGCCGTGAGCCCCAGGAATGTTTAAATCCAGCAAGAGTAAATCACTGTCATTATGAGAGGTGAGTTGCTGTTCTAGTTCTTCAATTGTCTGTGCTTCAAGCCAAGTAGTATAAGTTAACTTGGCTTTTAATGTACCTAATAATGCTTGTCTGAATAAGGGGTGATCGTCAGCTATTATTATTTTTTCAGGCTGAATCATAACATTTATCCTAAATAGTGATTATCCCATTCTAACGGAAAACTTGTTAAGCACAATGCTTAGTTATGAATAGTTAATAATCACCATTAGAATGTAAGGTGTACTAATTCATAAAAGCTGTAGCTATCGATAGATGAGGTTTATGGCTTAATGGCTATCAAAAATAACCATGGCTGCCACCCACAGCACCGACAACTGCTAATATGCTTATACTGAGTAATATATAATGCATTTTTTGTAATAATTTGAAGCTCTTATTACTATCTTTTTTAGCCTGTTCGATAAACCAGCGATGTAAAAATAATGGCTCTAATATAAATAAGACTAAGCTAAATATGAGCCAAACGAAGGTCATGAGATGCAACCACCAATACTGCAATTCTTGATAGCGTTGCCAAGCATTAAGAAAGTCCAACATGTAATAGCCAGAAACTCCAGTGGCTAATGTGGCTAACTTAGCGTGCCATGCAAATTTATGTTCTAGCTGTTCAAATAGCAAAACACGCTGTTCTTTATCGACTACTTTATTTATCGTCGGCAATAATACAGTCGTGATAAATGCTACACCGCCAATCCAAAAAACAATGGCAACTACATGAATAGTACGTGCTAAAACAAATAAATCGAAATCATGCATAACTATTAATACCGCTACTTGAGATTATGTTCAATGCTACGTTGAATCTTAATAAATAGTATTGTTTAAAATCATCAAACTGCGGTAAATACCTGACGCATTTTGCTAAATGTAATATCAAATCAACAGACTTTATTGAGTTACTCGGTTGTAACAGCTAAGTAAATTCTATGGTAAACTTTATTCGGTTTCATGAATAAGTGGAAAACTAATGGAAGCATGGTTTAAAAGCTTTTTACTATTAGATAAAGACATAGAAAGTAATTCTTACCGTAAGGAAGTCACCGGTAGGTTTATAATTATACTGGCTTTTATAATCCTTTTTACCTTGATGCTGGGAAATTTTATCTACAGCAATACTGCTATTTTTTCTGTTAATCTTGCGATGTTGCTAACACTACTTTCTGCGAGATTACTACCCTTAAAGTATAGAAAATACGACGCACATTTTGTTTTGCACTTCATGGCTTTCGGGATTTTCTTAGTTGTTAACTTTAATCAAGCGCAAGAATATACGCCAATCTGGGCATTTCTCTATATATTTTTAGTGATGTCGCTTTATGGGCATCAATTAGGCTTAAAAATCAGCGTTGTTTTTCTAGTGTTGTTGTTTTCGCTCTTATTTTCTTTCACTAACGTGACAGTATCCATGATGGAGTTTGTGCGCTTTGTTATGGTATCTAGCTTTACGCTATTTTTTGCTTACCTTGCTGAAATGCTGATCTCAAGGAGCTTTGAAAAACTTATTGCAACCAAAGCAATGCTAGAGAAATTAACGAGAACAGATGCATTGACCGGTTTATTCAATCGTCGGCACTTTAATGAAATGCTGCCTGTACAGATGAGCTCAGCCAAGAGAAATCAGGAGCTACTTGCTTTAGCGATTATCGATATAGACCACTTTAAACAATATAATGATACCTTTGGTCACCCAGCTGGAGATGAAGCGTTAGTCGCCTTATCTGACTTGTTAAAAGTACAGATGAAAAGAGGCAATGATGCTGTGTTTCGTCTTGGAGGTGAAGAGTTTGCGCTACTGTATCAGGCAATTGATAAGCAAAGTGCGTTAAAACTCCTCGAAGATACTAGGATCGCTGTTGAGAGCTTGCAGCAATACTGTGAGCTTGAGAGTAACATTACTATTTCAGCTGGCTTGTTATTAATCGATGCCACAGAAAGTTTTTCTGTAGATCAAGCTTATGAATTAGCGGATAAACTCTTATATCAAGCCAAAGCAGACGGGCGAAATAGGGTAGTTACATCAATAAACCATAGTAAGAGTAAGCTCGATTCATCGGTTGGATCATAGCTATCTATTTCCACCACCTAAAAATTTTTTTTACTCTCGTTTTAGTAACTTATCTTGGCTTGAAGAATAACCCTTTAAAGCATCTAGCTAGTCTCATTTAGGAGTGAATATGCACGGCATATCCGATAAAGATCTAATTAAAAACTCTTCTTATATTAACGGTTGTTGGCATAGCAGTGTCACAGATTTCTCAGTAACTAATCCAGCTAATGATGTTGAGTTAATTAAAGTCTGCAATGCAGGGAAAATTGAAACTGAATTAGCCGTTAAAGCGGCAAAAGGTGCATTAAAAGCATGGTCACACAAATCAGCGAATGACAGAGCTGTTTTATTACGACGTTGGTTTGATCTGATGATGCAACACCAAGATGATTTAGCGCGTATTTTAACGCTAGAGCAGGGTAAACCATTAACAGAAGCAAAAGGTGAGGTTGCTTACGGTGCATCGTTTATTGAATGGTTTGCTGAAGAAGGTAAACGTGTTTATGGCGATACCATTCCGGCATCATCAGGTGATAAACGCATTCTGGTGATCAAACAAGCTGTAGGTGTTGTTGCGTCGATAACGCCATGGAATTTCCCTATTGCGATGATTGCTCGAAAAGCGGCAGCAGCACTTGCTGCTGGCTGTACATTTGTTGTTCGCCCAGCAACACAAACGCCACTTTCGGCACTAGCAATGGCTGAGCTGTCACAACGTGCAGGTATTCCTCCTGGGGTTTTTAATGTTGTGGTAGGTGAGGATGCACATGGCATGGGAGAAGTGTTAACCCAACATCCAGACGTTGCGAAATTCACCTTTACTGGTTCAACACAAGTGGGAAAATTACTATTAAAGCAATGTGCAACTTCGGTAAAAAAAGTATCGATGGAGTTAGGTGGCAATGCGCCTTTCATTGTTTTCGATGATGCTGATATTGATGCTGCGGTAAAGGGGGCAATAGATTCAAAATACCGCAATGCGGGTCAAACTTGCGTTTGCACCAACCGAATTTTTGTTCAACAAGGTGTACTTAAAGCATTTACTGAAAAGTTTGCTCGAGCAGTCTCAAAGCTTGTGGTGGGTGAAGGCTTAACGGGTGGAGTAAATATTGGTCCTATGATTTCAGCTGGTGCGGTAAATGATGTTGATGATTTAGTCACGGGTGCAATTGCCGCAGGTGCAGCTGTGCTTTTAGGTGGCAAAAAACATAGTGCAGGTAATAATTATTATCAACCGACAGTGCTAACGAATGTTACTAATGATATGTCTGTTGCTGTTAATGAAATCTTTGGCCCAGTATCTCCAATTATCGCCTTTGATAAAGAAGAGCAAGTGTTAGCAATGGCAAATGCTACTGAATATGGTTTAGCGGCGTACTTTTACGCACGAGATATTGGTCGTATTTGGCGTGTTGCAGAGGGCCTGGAATTTGGTATGGTCGGCGTCAATGAAGGTATTATTTCAAACGCTGCAGCACCCTTTGGTGGAGTAAAACAATCTGGCAATGGTCGTGAGGGTTCTAAATACGGATTAGACGATTATTTAGAAATTAAGTATTTATGCTTTGGTGGTTTGAATGATTAAACTAAAAGGTAGCTAAAGTAAGTTTAGCAACTTATGATTTAGATAAAAGAGCTAGCTAGAAGCTAGCTCTTCATTGACGGTTTGGTTGAAAAGTTACTTTGTAGGTATGTTGGCTAATACTGCAACCAATAATTGCCAGTATTGCTCAACAGTAGCAATTTCAATTTTCTCATCAGGTGAATGT
>Ga0105348_1000288_pt1 | contig 37435 bp, 27 predicted proteins | sample EN8Hudsemesocosm_2_FD_83504 | JGI IMG/M metagenome (GOLD analysis project Ga0105348, IMG submission 83504) | Methane-oxidizing microbial communities from mesocosms in the Hudson Canyon - EN8C Hudson Canyon | ecosystem: Environmental > Aquatic > Marine > Cold seeps | place: Hudson Canyon... | reverse complement strand
TATAATGGCAGATAATTTGAATATAGTCAACTTTGAAAAGGGTCGAAAAGCTGGCTTGCAACTTTATGAAAATTAATGGTTTTATTTTTTTAAATTATTTTTAAATTTAAGCGAATGACATTGATTTATTGGGGGGTACGTCAATAGATTTCTATGGACGTCTACGGACACAAATAATACTTAACATGCTTATTTTAGTAGGGTTTATGGACGTTTACGGACTTACTAGGAAGTTATAATGGCGGAGAGCAAGGGATTCGAACCTATGCAACTATATCACTAGACCGGCTTATACCTACTTACACCAGTGCTTGGAAAAACGAACATGGTATAAGGAGGTATAAACAGGCCTAAAATATGTCACAAATCCGCCACAAATTTTCAAACATCTGTTCGAATGATGAAACATCATTCGAACACTCCCTATTAAAGACAAACAGTAGAAAGATAACAAATATTAAAACATACCCAGTATCCCAACAAACGCGTCATTCTTTATCATTATAAATACAGCTAGAAATACTAAATAATAGAGCTGACAATGAAACAACTAAACTTACCACCAAACGCAACGATAACAATTTCCAACAATCCAGATACCCCTGAAACCATAGAAATTGCGATACCGTTAGGCACCAACTCAATTGATTTAAGCTATCCTCGACTGTTTGGAACCGTTAAGACAGTGAACGAAACTTGGTCAGCGGTATTTCTTGTAGATTTTCTATTACTCGAAAGTGATTCAGGTGATTACGTATTTGAAGCAGAGACCTGTTCTTTTCAAAGAACCCAATTCAAAACAAAACAGCCATGATTAATAAATTAACGCATATTTATTCTGAATACTATGACAAAGTGCAACAGTGTAATTTTGATGCTAATGCTGATGGGAATAACAATGTCATTAAACACATGGCTGAGTATTTTGATAATTCCATAGCTAAACTAAATATTGTTGATACAGATTGGTTTATTGAACCAAACAACCTTTATCAATAAACGAATAGAGTCCTCTGCCTCAAACCATTTACTGAACTCCCAAGGCCTTATACGCTGCATCCACAGGATCAGAATAAAAACTAATCTGGAATTTAGCAAATAACTCTGCTGGTACGGTAGGTATGTCTGATGCTGAGGACATAGGCAATAACACTTTAGTCCCCCCACTATCCATTGCCATTTGTAAGCTATCAGCAAGGTCCTCAACGGGGTTTACCACTCCACCTAAGGTCATATTACCTAATACCACCATTTGCTCCTGAATCGGCTTTTTCATAAGGATTGAACAAAAGGCTATAAATGCTGCCAGACTTGTTTGTGTACTTGCTCCGGAATTATATAACTCCACTATATGAAGATGAAATTCATACTCAGAAAACTTTTCAGCTAAACTAATACGATTAAGATTACCTTTAAAATAATCAAAGCCTACTCGAATAGCTTCTTTGGCTACTGTACTCGACCCAAATCCCGTAACGGTATGCTTACCATGCCCCGCCATCATTTGTGTTTCAAAACGATATAAACCAATTTGCCCTGAACTCCCTTTAGCCACTAAATGAACAACACCTGGGTTAGCTAGTCCTTCAGGAATTAGTTTACTCCCCCCTTGTTCAGGTACATTAACAAAAATCTCTTCTAATGATTCATTATCAATATAACTAAAATGCACATCAAAGAACTCCATTCCCCCTATTTTTTTTAGTTGCTCTTTAATTCTTCGCCTAACTTCCAATGCATAAACCAAACACTCTCTGACATCTTCCTTTTCAAATTGATTATCTGGATGAAGAAGCTTTAACAATCCTGATGTCGTACGTCTAACTGCAATGACATCGCGTTGATTCAGGTTATTACCTAACTTAAAAAACTTATCAATGGCATCAGCAAAATTTCGTTTACGCATTTCTCGCATATATTCAGCAAGATAATCCGTAATCAAACCATACCTATTAGTAAAAAACTCAGGACGCATCTTTGGAATTTCCCAGCCAGGTATATAGGCATGGAAACGATCAAAAAAGGCCGTATCAATCATTGCAGCAGGAAAAGGCGCTAACAAATGACTGGTTTTAACTAAGGTTTCAACACTTTGATTAATATTACCGATAAACACCATTGATGCACTGGCTTCAATAGAATCACGCCCTCTAGAAAATGAACCTGATGCCATATAATCTTTCATGATTTGTATGCCATCATTATCATGAAAGTTAATACCGGCAACTTCATCAAATGCAACAATATCCCATAATCCGACCAACCCAACTTTACGACTACTCATGTTATAAAACAAATTAGCAACCGTCGTCTGCCCGCCTGATACTAATAGACTATTGGGTGAACACTCTTTATAAACATGACTTTTACCTGTCCCTCTAGGACCTAATTCACAAACATTGTAATTATTTTCTACAAAAGGAATCATTCTTGCGAGCAAATGCCATTTAACCCGCTGCTCTAAATTAGTTGGCTCCATGCCTATTGAGCGTAATAATAAATCTAACCACTCCATCGTCGTAAACTGTTTACGACCTGTAAACAGTTCGTCCATATCCATATTAGGCATCTGGATAGGCTTCAAAGTCATAATAGAAAAAGGTGAAGCTTTCTGCCCTTCCTCAAAGAAATATTGCACCGTGATGATGCACCAAATACCACCCGTAAATAGCTTCTCGTTTTCTTTAACTATATTTACAGGAACAAAAGCATTATTAAGTCCAAGGTTAGACAAATTTGCTTCATAGATATCTTTAGACTGATTAAGCTTTACACTGACTTTATCAATAACTTTATAAGTACCTCGTTCGCGAATCAATGATTTTACTTTTTCAGCTTCATCTGAGCGCACATAGTTTTCAGCTAAAATCTTTTTAACATTTTCTAGACCTTCATTGACCACCTCATCATCATCTGAAGCGCAGTACATTCCGAGCAAATATTCCAAAACGTAAACAGGGACATTAACGCCCTCTTTTAATTGTTTAGTTAAATCCTTTCTGACAACACGGCCTTTGAAATGTTGATTGAGCAAATCATCAAGATCCTTATCATCTACTGTGTTTTTTCCGTTTTCCAAAATATCGTCCATCGTTTCACTCATTAGAAAAAGTCATCTTGAAATGCCAAGTCAATCGTCACGGCATATTGATTGTATCTTGTCTGTGTCTCTGTATTTTCCAACACTAAACTATAAGATGCATGACGTTCAAACTGAGAACCTATTAACTTCAACCTGACATCCCTACTACGTTCATCCATAGATTGGCTTTGACTATCAAACTTAATACCTTCTCGACTCGATACTTCTTGTCCTTGGTTATCAATAATATAAACATCTAATTGTCTTGCAACAAAACGATCACCTACAGGCTCTGTCTGAATAAAGCTAATCTTATCAATATTATTAACAATCTTAATTGGCTGTGTTTTAACCACTACACCAACTGGCTGTTTCTCATGTTGCACCATTTTTTCGCCACGCAAAGCAGATATAGCAATCATAGGCACACAGACCTCTTGCAACATAGCTCCACCATGAACAAATCTGGCACCGCCAATAAAATGAAATCGCTGAGCACCTTTTGGAATTAATAATTCAGTATCACCACTACCATTAGCTGTATCAGCAATTCGTCCTTTCCAACAAGAATCATCTGCTGATAACGATTCACCAATAATATAACGTTTTTTAGCTTCTATCGTTCCAACTGGTTTTGTAGGTAAAACTGTTTTATCCGCTTTAGTTAATGCTTTCTGTTGAAACAAAAAACCATGGTCAGCCGTCACTAACACTCGACTACCATTTAATCGATTGATAATCCGACCCACCAAATCTTTCAATTCCTCTATAGCAGCACGACACGCTTCAAAGGTTTTTTCTTCTGTCGATAATTTATCACCCATTGCATCAATAGTATCGTGATAAATATAAACAACTCTGGCATCCTTTACCTTATCTCGACCCTCTTGATTACTCCAGCTCATTAATTCTTTTGAGCTAACAGCCATCCCCGTCACTTTGTCTAATATCGTATTTCGATTTTCTAAACCCTGAGTTGACTGGCCATCGGCATAAACTGTAGAACCTTGTTGTATTTCATAAGAAAGGTTTTTATGAGGTAATAACGCCGCCATTCCCAATTGCGTATAACTCGGCAATACCCCTAACTGAGTAGTTATCTCCGCTTTAAAGCGTTTCTCACCATTAATACTTAAAGTTAGTTCTTGAGCCACTTCATAACGTAACGCATCAGAAATAATAACAAACATTCGCTTCGTCTGTTTAGATCTTAAGCGAGCTTCAACTTGTGACTCATAAAAACGATATTGCAGTGGGACTCCTGCTATTTTCCACTTTTCCATAAGTTGCTCAGACTCCAACAAACGATCCCAGCCCAAGCCCAATTCATACAAATACCAATGCGTGTAAAGATTTTCAATCTCATCATCTAACTGCCGTAAAATATCAGCCCCTTTACTTAAAACTGAAGCCACATGTTCATTAAACAATCGGTAGGCTTGATCAAATAAATAAAGCTCATTGACATAAGACTCATACATAGATTGACTTGAATCATAATGAAAACCATCGACAAACTGCTGACGCAAATAAAATAGTTGTTCTGCATTACGTAGCGCTTCATAAATAGCGGTATATTCCTTACGAGACAAACACCAATGGCTGACCAATCGCCGCGAAAGCAGCCTATCAAACTGTACTCTATCCAGTTTATGACTAGAATCTAACAGATCACCCACTAACCCACGAATAATCATTTGTTCAACGACCTCAAAGGTGTCACATTCCATCATTTGAACAGGGTGATACGATTGACAACGTGAATCAACCTCCAATTGCTGAGCAACGATTTTAGATATCACATCATGTGATTCAGCAAAACTACGACTATCTCGCCATCCTGTCATAAAAGCTAAAGCTGTTGCCCTGCCCGATCCTGTTTTTAAAACATTATTTAACAGCCAATCCCTATCATCAGCATCAACCTGGCTCCAAAATTCTGTACAAAATAGTTTTAAAACAAAATCTTCTATAGAGGGTTGAGCCGTTTCATAACTAAATTGAGACTCCAGCTCCTGCCATAATGAATCTAATAAACCAAACTTCTCACATTGCAGTATTAACTCAACATCATCACTCTCAGATAACAAAGCCTTAGAATAACTTTTAACTAATTGAAAAATAATATCGGTTAATGAAGCAGAATCTGCTTTAGTCACAACAGCCATCATTTTACGATCTAAAGAAGCCTCAGATTCATCTTCAGTCACAAAACGCTGCAATCCCTCTAACCGTAGCTTATTAGTAAAAAAGCTTTCCCTTAAACGAATATGCCCACGCAAAGCCATTTTTGGTATGCCTAACTCATTTAACAACATTGAACTAGCATCGGCAAAAAACTGCTCACTGTATAAACGAATATCAAGTAACCAATCTCGTTCTGCTTCCGGCTCAGCATAAGGAAAATACAGTAAAAATTGATTATATGGTTCATCCAATTCAATAAGCTTTTTAGTTTCAAATACCGAAACACCTGACATATCAAGCAAGGTCACATCATCAATGATTATTGCAGGAAGTTCTGCACGAAAACTCTGTTCAGAGTCATACCAAAAAACTAAGCGGCTTTGCTTAAATTTAGCTTCAATACCTTTTGTTAACTGATCTATTTGCATAACAACCTTTTCCATTCCTTTTTATTTTTCTCTATTTGGTCTGCTAAATAAAAAAACTAAAATGATTATATTAAATATATCACTTAGATATATCATTCTGACTCAGGTAACATTTTTCGTTCATGTGCCATATTATTATTGAATCCGTCAGGCATGGGTTTAAATGGGCCAGCAGCAGACCTATAACTACTTTGAAACTTACGCAATGCAGTCACATCAATATTCCCTACAACAAAATAATCATGCTCCCCACCTTTCAACCGAACAATATCTCGTTTCCATGAATCTTTATAAGGTGCTCGAATACGACTATCACCATACTGCCTATCATTACATTGAATAATATATGCATGAATATCTAAAGCTGCAGATTCAACTAACGCATTAAAAGACTCCGTATCCTGATTCCATTCAGGTACAAAAAGAGCATCCACCTTCCCTCTGAGTGCGTTCCTATAAGCTATGTTTGTTAGTTCACTACAGTTCAACATGGAAAATTGAAAATTTCCATGTCTGATAACAGGAGGTATATTCCAGCTTCTAATAGCAGAAAGCTGTATACCTGCAAGTCGATGCAATTCTCGCTCTTCATGTAAAGCAGGTTTTTGCTTATCTTGGCGAAAAACTAGAATAGATGAAAAACCTAAACCATCATGTGACAATGCAGCCCATATTTGATTTGTAACTTTTTTATTTTTTCTATGTAAATATTCAACACCTGTTATTAAAGCAATACCTCGTCCATGCAATTTCTGAGCAAAAGACAAAAACCAGTGAGCAGGAAGGGAAAGCTCAGGTAATATCAAATAATTTATATTAATAGGGCTTTGCATTACTGAGTTAAGTAAACGATTAAGCCGATGATAACGACTTTCATCAGGATCTCTACTCTTGGTAACAGATGCAGTCCAGCTTCTAATATCAGTTTTCCAGCTTGCAACGGCAATATTCAGATTACTTTTATTAAAATGTGTATTTATTTCAAGTACACCAGATCTTTGCCTTTGTTTCGGTATTTTCCCTTTAATATCAAACCCTCGAAGAGCAAGAATATTTTCAACAAGTTCTTCACTATTTTTTTCTATATATGGGGCTTTATGTAATAAAAATAGTTCAGTCAAATTAAAAGGACGGGTAGCAAACATTAAACCATATGGAAGTTCAGATGCTTTACATTTAACAATTTGAGAACTCAAACTTTTAAGCCCACTCGATACACTCTTTATTACTAGTAAATCTGCATCCTTACAGTACGTTAATGATTTTTTTGTTGGAATACCTCGCTTTCTTGTAAGTTCAACGGGTAAACCAATGTATCGAAAAGGAATATATGCAAGGTCATGAGAAAAAAGTTTCACCTGCCAAGACTGGTTATCTTTAGTATCAAGAGGAAAACTAAACAAAGTAAATTTAGAAAAATTATCTTGCCAACGTTTCTTTCCCTCTTGAGTAAGTTGAGTCGGAAAAGATGCTTTAATATTTTCATCAATTATTTGAGTAATTTGTTTTTTCCACACATTAATCAATTCAACAGAATCAGGGCAAAGCTTATCATCACAAGATTTAAGACTAATTTCACAGTCCTTTTTCAAAGTCCTAATCACACTATCTAGTTGGTTTACAATTTGTTTAAGCTCATCAAAATCTTCACAAGCTGTTGCCAACCTAATTACCCTAGGAAGATACTTTGCCATATCAAAAAAAATGGGTAACGTAATTGTATGTTTAATAAATACATCTAAAAAAACTTTTCGTGACTGTTTCCATGCATCGGGTGGAAGGTCTCGAGCATATGCTTCAAAATCACGTAGTTTAATTGCAAAATTTGATCGTCGCATAGATAACGAATCTGCTTTGCGTAAATTATCAGCCACATCCTCTTCATGTTCGCTTGCAGTAATAATTTCTGTTGCAATATGTTTAGGATTATCAGGTAAACTTGGCATCGCCCTCCACTCACTAGCTCGTTCTGAAATTTGCTTAGAAAGTGACTCAATCAACGCTGCTCCATTTTCACCTTTAAGAAAGAATAGCTTATTCTTTTTGTTGGAAAATAAAACTTTACTCTTATCAAGATAACCTGGTTCAAAAGAAACAGAATCTTCCGTTGTTTCATTACTCCATAGCAAACGTTTTTTTGTTCGAGCAAAAAACCATTCCCACACTTGCTTTGTCGAATTAAAACTAGAATTATTTGCCATGACTAAAATAAGGTCATCTACATAGCGGCCATAATACAAAGGAACTATTTCTTTTTGAATCAACTGGTCTAGCTCTATCAACGCCATATTTGCAATTAATGCAGAAGCTGGTAAGCCAACGGGAATACCTTTTTTTAACGGAGTTTGTTCAGCCCATTTTTCAAGCATTTTAATAAACTGCTCAGTAAACTCTAACTCCTCTTGGTTCAACTCCAAATTAATTTTATTTAAGAATTCCTTTTTTAATAAAAAATCGGGCGCTAATTCGTGGTAAAAAGAATTCACATCAGCCGTAATAGCAACAACACTTATCTTTTTATCAAGAGCCGCCCTCATTACATTAATACCTTTATCTCGCCATTCTCTAAAAGGTTTTTGATAAGGGACAAAGCTCCCTAGAGATAATGGATTTAATTCTCCCTCTTGAGTACGACGAAGACGATTTCCATAGGCGCAGTCTGTTAGTTTCGCATCATATTTAGACCCAACCTTAATCATCCAAAGAGTAGAAAAAACAAGAAAATCAATACTTGGTTTTGCAATTAATCTAAATTCTGCTTGTGGCTTTTCCCCTCTAGATAAATGTTGCCATTTTTCTTCCGAACTAGAGAATACTGCACCGCCATTCTCTTTAAGGTTAGATATACTTTTGGGAATAATTGACCATTCACCTAAAAACTCACTATCTTCAAACCAATGACCATCCTCTCCTTGTATTTTTTCAAGTAGAGACTCAAGGTTTTGTCTTAAATTTTCTTCATATTGTTGTAATTGCAACAGACATGGATTCCCCATGTAATAAAGATCAACTTTAGCTTTACGGTAAGCCATTCCCAAATCTTGCAGGGTTATTCTAAAACTCACTTAACTCATCCTTTAATACTTACTTAACAGTTTTTGCGAATACCCTATGTTTTTAAAATCGACTACTGACAGACTCAGTTCACCACCGCGTTAAAACCATAACCAAACTTAAATCACCCATATATAGGTAAATACATTATTGATTAAATATGCGCAACAACCAATGTTCCATTTTACAAAACAAAGTACTGTCATGATCTAAAAGGTCATCTTTAATGGCTCCATAAAGCCCATGCCCAGGCTGTTTTTGCCATGCCAGCCATGTTGCCACTTCAGCTTTAGCCGTTAAATGTGGGCTAAATTTGGGGCTATCCAAACCCTCTACTGCCAAACATGCAGTCTGAAAAAGTGCTTGTTCATCGGTTTTAACACAAGCCTTTACCCAATCTTCTAACATTCCCACCTGCTGGTTATCAGGCATAACCCACAACCCAAAATCAGCAAAGCCATCAGTATGTTTAAAAGATAAACCATCATCTGACACAGAATCTAGTTCAAAATCAAACTGCTTAACAATTGTTGCGACTCGTTCAATTGTCTTTTGACACCCTAAGCCATGATATTCAGGATAATCAGCATCAACAACCACTGCGATATGTGTTATCTGACCATCATGAAGCTGGTTTAATAACCCCTCCAAACGATGGAAAACAGCTTCTTTAGAATTGCGTCGTCCCTTTAAATCCTTTGGCGTTGCCACTTGCACAACCGTATCTAAATCCAGGCCTATACACAATTTCTGAAAAAAAGACTTATCTGAATCCCCCTCAACCAACAATACCTTCTTAGCAGACTCCATTAACGTACCTCAACATCGGCCTGGGTAATATTATAAAGCTGCTGCTCATCAAAAACCGTGGCAATTACTCGTCCTTTATCACTGGTACGCACACTTTGTCCCACTCTAAATAAAACCCCTTGAGTTGCTTTATTATCAAACGCAACCTTAGAGAAACTTTCAATACAATCCCAACTATGCGTAGTGGAAAACACCTGAATATCTAATTTTTCCGCTAACTCAAATACCAATTGCCACACTTTTTCCTGCACACTGTAATGCAAGCCATTTTCAAACTCATCAATCAGTAAAAAACCACCTTTTGCCGGAAAAATATTTAACACCAACTGCAAAATGCGCACCATACCATCACCCAAACTATTCAGTGGCACAGGGTATGACAAACCTTTCATTTTAACTTTTGCAATGCGCCGCATACCTTTACCCGCATAACTCACATCACTAACAAAAATCAGGCTCTCAAACTCGGGTAAAATGATACGCATCGCCTCCTTAACGGTATCCTCCGCCTCAGTCAGTGCGATTGCATCCCACTCCTTTGCCAAATCATCCATCGCGATTAATTGTGTCGGAATAAAGCGACTTGGTATCAATGTACCATCCTGTACAAATCGGGTAAATGAGGAATGAATCTTATTAAAGTCGATTAGCACTGCATTGCCTTTTCTGAACACCAGCAAACCATCACCGATCACCTGACTATCTCCTTCCTCAGGTAATTGAGTAACAGAAACCTGACGCGTCATCGTACTGCTTTTACCTTGTTCATCCGTGACCGAATACTCTTTATCAACCAAGTAAACATGGTTGATCTTTAATACACTCTCCTCATTAGCTATCTCACCAATAATAATCGGCATTTCACCCACAGGAAATGTGCGCCCAGTAAATAAGTCTTCATACGGTAGCGTGTTAACAACACCTTCTTGATCAGGATCATCTAAAAAACACTTTTCATCATGTGCCAATGCAATTTTTTCCAGTAAGCCTTTATTAGCATTCCCCGCATAAATCCTTAACGCCTCTAATACTGAGCTTTTACCTGAATTGTTTTTACCGACGATTAAATTAACACGACCTAACTTTTTAACCTGAAAATTTTCCAGAGAACGAAAGTTTTTTATTTCTAATGAGTCAAGCATCTACCTTCCTAACTATTTTACATACAATTTTTACATCAATTATACCCATTATTTCTTCCCTGTAATGGCCTTAACTTCAGCCAACAAATCACCAAATTTACCGTAATTGACTTTTACGCCATCATCTAAATCTAAGCTGATACGCATATCTGCATAGTGTTTGAGTTTATCGTCAAACTCGCTGAGTTCAGTTTGTTTTTTCTCTAAGGCTGTTAGGGATTTTTTTAAGCGATTGCTTTCAGCGGTGGTGCTGGCATCTTGCATCTGTTTTTCTAATACCATTGCGGAAGCTTCGTATTTACCTAATAACGGCGTGACATACTCGGTACGCATACGGGATAAGGTGCTTTCATTGTAGCGATGTAGATAGACCAAGCATTCAAAGGCTTTTTGTTTGCCTGAACTAAACAGCCAATAAATCGGACGTTTTTTATAGGTTTTTAGATGGTCTTTATAAAATTGATTGGAGAGATAACGGCGGATTGTTTCCAAGCTGGATTCACTGCTTTTGGCTTTAATGGCATATAGGCATAAGCTTTCTGCTACAAAGTCTAAATTCTGCTGTAGATTATCTTCACCCCAAACCACACGGACAAATTCACGGAAACGTTGGGTGGCATCGTCTGCAAACCATTCTTGATCTGTGAGTGGAATAATACCGTCATCATCGGCTGGGAAAGTTTTGTATGCGCCTTGTTGGACTAATTCGGTAAAGCCTTCATTGCCTGCATGGGCATAGACTAAACCTTCTTGGTCTAGGGAATAGCGTCCCATCATGCAGCCTATGGCATAGCTGATGAGTTCAGCTAGAGTATCTGATTGAAAGCGTTTTTCTAGAATTTCATCGGATAATTTACCGCCATATCGATATTTTGGGTTGACCGTTAGAGTAATTTGTTCTGTTGGCACATCGGGTGTGAGTTCATCTTCTAAACCGTAAGCCTCGATAAATAAGCGGTTGTTTTCTTGCTCAAGGCGTTGCATTTCGACAATAATTGCACGGTTTTGAGTTTGCCAGTTTGCATAAATATCCGATAAATTGTAAGTTGGACTCGAGGCTTTATCGCCAACCCAACCTATGGTGCTATTAGATATTAGTGGTAAGCATTTGAAATTCCATGATGTTTCATATAGGTCCCAATCTGTTTTTGCATTACTTACCGCTTTAGAAGCAAAATCGATAAAGGTTTCCTGTTCTATAATTTTAATTACTGGAATTTTACTAATGTCACCAATTTCAAAATTTAATGTCGGACTAAATATTTTCGCATAATATTCGACCAAACTTGAGTTAGTCATCGCAAGAATAAAAAGATTATATTCATTACTTGAAAAAGCGGTAGGACCTGCATTCCCAAAAATAGCCCCTTCATACATAAGTCGAGTAGAAAAAAAAGAACTTGATATAGCAGACCATGTTACTCCTTGCATAAAATAAAAAGCTTTTCCATCATGCCGAAACCCTTTGTTATTTCCCTCCAAAGCATCATTGGCTATTTGTGCACCATTATCTTCATAATTTACTACAAGCTCTATATTACCAAACCAGCGCCTAAATCCCCCGCCTTTATTAAACGGGTACCACTTTCTTCCCCCCATAAAAAAACATTTACTTAATGCAACCTCATACCAAAAACGTGTATACCTAGCATTATTCCCAGAGGTCATTCCTTGCTTAATCGTGACTTTATCTTTTAGCTTATCTGATTTATTGAATACGGATATTCCATCCGATGTCACCCAATACGAAATTGGACTACTTGGAATTTTCTTAAAATCATCTTGTAGAGTATTATCAAAACACTGCTCTTGCTTCAATAATGTCTGTCGCTTTACCTCTTCATTCCCTTCAATCAAACGAAAGAAAACAGGTTGATATTGTGCAATATGGTTTTTACTCAATACCCAAGCCGTTGTTTGCACCACTTCCCCTGATATTTGACTAAATGCTCTTGCTCCAAGGTGTGCCATTGTAATAAAGGTTTTAGTTTCTAATAACCATTTCCGTAATTTTTCATAACTTGATAGAAACATCCACGATTGCATATTAACCTGAGCATTAAATCCATTATCTTTCAGCAAACTAAAACCATGTTCCATAAACACGGCAAACAAATCTGATTTAGAGTTCGGATAATTATCTTTAGCAAACTTCTTTAACTCTACATTCATTCCTTTACTACCCATATACGGCGGATTCGCGATTACCGCATCATATTTCCTTGCCAATATTTCAGCCTGTTTGATAAGCGGCAGCAAGACCTTTGCCGTATGTTGAGCAAAAACATCAGGTGAGTCTATTTGATCTTCTATAGTTTGGTGTAACTCAAGTAATCTTTTAGCCAACGCATCAGGCACTTGAATTAAGGAGCCAAAGGTTTTTGCATTGGCAAACAAATCTAAAAGTGTCAGCAGTGCAGTCTCTTGCTCCTCGCTACTCAGCGCGATACTCTCAACACTGACGTCTTCCCCTGCTTCCTGCATTGCCATCACATTAAGCTGCACATTACGGGTAAAGATACGCTTATCATCCGCACGGGCTAACATCATCAAGGCAAAACCTGATAATTGCGCCGCTCGATCATCTATATCTAAGCCAAACAGGTTCTTTTCTAAAATCAGTTGCGGAATATCACGACTACGGTAGCCCCGTTCTTCATAAATGGCTTTCAGCACTTGATAGGCTTCGACCAAGATATGACCTGAACCACAAGCAGGGTCTAATACTTTAATGCTTTCAGGTTCAATACTGTCAGGGGTAATGGCTTTAATCTGTTTATTACCTTCGTCAGTTTGTTCAGCAGGCTCAATATAATAATCCATCCCTGCTTTAATGCTGGAATCAGGATAAGTTTGCAGCCATTGCCGACCCACAGAATTTTGCACCAGATATTTAACAATCCAATTGGGTGTAAATAATTGCGTGGCAGCAGGTATATCTTCTGATTTAACCACCTTACCAATCACTTCATCTTTCTTTTCAGAAATATAGAATTGATACAACCAGCCAATAATTTCTACCTGCTCCCAATCTTCAGCAGGTATATCGTTCACCAATCCACGTAGGATGGAATCAGTACGAGTTAGGTTATCAGGTAATAATAATTCCGTTTCATCATCAATGGCTTCAAACAAAAATGGCATAGCTTTATGTAAAGCATGGCATTGCCCTAATAATAAGGTGCGATACAAAAGTTCATCTTGATTCCCGGCCAGTTTGAGTTCAATAATCTGGTCACGGTTTAAGCCTAAATCTTCGGCGACATCTTGGGCGTGTTCTAGGATTTCAAAACCACTATTATTATCAGGGTGGGATAACACACGTAAACCATGGTCTAAGTAATCATGTAATTCCATGTATCGAATCGCACACAAACGGTTAAACCATGTATAAGCAATAAATTCCATTAAGGCAGTAAAGCCCGTACTCTCAACTCGTTGTATTAATTTATTACGCGCACCTTTAAGCTTTAAATCAACACTACGCCCTTCAATCTTAAGCACCTGCCCTTCTTCTATTGCTTCTTCAATATGGCTGGCATAGATACCTAATTCGTTGGCCCGTTTTGTTACTGCTGTGATGAAGGCATTACGTGCGAGGGGGGCGTATTTTTTTATGTTGGCTGTGTTCATTAAATTGTTATCCTTTCCATATTATTCACTTTTAAAACTTAGTAATTATTTCAGTTAATAAATATACATCAGACAGGTAATTCATCACTACTTGAGATAATAGTTATAGACCTCGAACCTCGGGTCAAAGCGACATAAAGTTCTTTTAACCCTAGTAAATCTGCATCAAGTATAATTGCATGATCATACTCTAACCCTTTCACTAGAAGTGTTGTGGCTATTTGTTTAGTATGCCTAATCGGTCTTCCAGAATGTCTAAAGTCCTTCTGATATAAATGTGCTGCCTCAAGGAGGTTTGCAGCATCACCATCTATGTGTATTTTCAACACATTCATAAACCTATTAAGTAAGTCTCGTCGATAAGTATTAGTTTTAGGGTTGTTTTTTAATAACTTAAAAAAATCTCTGAGAGTTTTACTTGTCTGGTCATGCAAATAAGAATTAGCTGAGCACAAAATATCTGGATATTTTGTAGTCTTAGTTTTTTTTGTGATCTCACACCGTTTAGTTCCTGCTGAAAGTGTTTTATCTACACCTGTAAAACACTTTTTTGAAAAATCTAACACTAATTGAAAAGCTTGTGCTTCTGTCTTAGCTAAATCGTATTTTTTAAAAAAAACAAATAAATCTCTTCCTTCGACCTCCTCTATAGAAGAAAATTTTCCAGCCAAATTTTGAGCAAGCTTATGGGTCTTATGTTTAGAACGAGGATCACCTGCATGTATAGCAATCACTGTATCCTTATCTAATTTGAGAAAATCATAGAACAATTTGTGCCTTTTAGGGTTTTTATAGTCATTTAAATCTACATTTACCTTGCTAACACCATTTGGTAATTTCTTATTAAATTTTATTTTTTTGCCAGAAACTAAAATCTCTCTTACTTCCTTTAACCAATCACCAAGTTCATGAGCATCTTCTTTATACCAGCGCCAAGGAATATCTAATTCCCCTAAACACTCAAAATGCGGATAAACACATAAATCCCAGTCAACAGGAGGGTCTGCAAAATCAAAAATTGCTTGCAATGGATCTCCTAAAATTCGGCAAGGCAGAAATTCAGATAATGTAGATACAAGAGAATGTTGAATTTGAGAGCAATCCTGATATTCATCTACATACATACCTGAATAAGTAGATGAAATAATATGCCGAATAAATTCTTTTTTAAGTAAGTCACCACAACTGTCATACAACTGATTCCATTGTTTCCCTTCTGGCCTATCTACCTGCCACCGAGAAGAACTTGGGTAAGCCAAACATAACTTTAAAGTCCAACTAGCAATAGTATCTATTTGATATTTTGATGACGGTATCCCCAAAATCGCCATCTTAGTTTTAATAGAGTTAACACCCGCAAAGGTATGAGTCAAAATCAATTGTTGACTACTAGCTTCCTTAACTGCTAAAGCAATCAAATGCGTTTTTCCATAACCAGCGGGAGCGATGATATAGCCCTTGTTTGTATAATCAGCAAGTTTTTTTGCAAGAGCCTCAGACACCCTCTATCCATCCCCACAATTTATTCAACTTTAAATATAAATCAGTTTTTTTAAACTCACCATCTTCAAAAGCAAGATCAATTCTTTTGAACCATTGATCTCCCCTAGTGATATCTTTAAACCATCCTGTTTGTTTTGATTTTGCAGACTTACCAATTGAAACTCTTAGAGAGTCACTTTCTTCCCATGAATCAATGTTATTATCTACTTTACTCCCATACACAGAACTCACTGTCTCACACACTGCAAACCCAAATTCCTCGGCTAACTTCACCGATGCAATCACATAATCCCAAGGCAAATCCATCATAGCTCTTTCTTCAAGGGACAAATTATCTTCCCAGACCTCAACTTCAATACCACTTAAAATTAATTCTTGTTCATCTACTTCAGAAAACTGCTTAGGAGCATCGCCATCGGCAATAATAGCAACGCTATATTCTAGTGACTGGAAGGCTTTTGCTAAACTTTTAATCTTACTTGCTCCATGTGCATCAAGTAATGCAATCCCATGATAAGAAAGCGGATCTAATCCTTTACCTAATTGATAATCATCAAAGCCTCTAAGAAATCCTACTTCAGTAGCACCTTCACAAACTATAACTTTCTTTGCCAAAAATGCTTCAGCACTTGATCGTATTTTCCCTTGAACCCCATATTCATTAAACTCTTCATTATTAGCAGTAATTATTTGAATATCACCATTATTATTATGAATAATATAGAGATCATTTATCGTCAATTCTCTAAGAACTACAGGAGAATGCGTTGTTAAAAAATACTGTCCTAATTTATCTTCCTTTATATGTTTCAGTAATCGAGCAATTCGATGTGGCTCGAGACCATATTCCATCTCATCAATGAGAGTAATATGCCCTTCCTCAAGTCCTAACTTTTGAATACCACATAAAAGCATTCTTCGAGAGCCTAATCCTAACTGCTTTAAAGGCATATCATCATCATGTAAGGCTAACCCACCAATTTTTATATTAATTGAGTTTAGATCTAATTGCGCCTTATATTCTCCTTGCACTGGAACACCAAGTTGCTTTGCAATAATTTCAGATTTTTTAGCCGCTTCATCAAAATCAATTAATGTTACATCTCTGTCATCATCAAGTGAAGACCGCGCTGTTCTCGAAGCGTTAACTAGAGACTCATTCAAGTTTTTAGAATTAGTCAATTTTGCGAGTGCTGTACCATTTGCCCAAGAAAGCTGTTTTTCAGTATAAGCCCCAATCACACCCACACTGGCCTTAGTTCTATCTGTAGCTCTAAAGTCAACGCCATCAGGCTTTCGGTCACACACAATTGTCCACTTAGGCTCGAGGTCTTTCTCAACGATTAATCGAGCAGTCAAAACTTTTTCAAGGTGCTCATCTGGCTCATCAAAAAGTATTGAAGATGAACAATCCCACCCCCTTAAATAATACCCATATTTACTAAGTGAACAAAAATCTTCAGTAAGTGCGCCAAAGTTGACTTCAATAGTTATTGGGTTATCTGTATCGCATTTATGAAAATCAGAGTCACTTAAAGATAAGTTCCAATTAGGATAAAAGATGTATTTGATAGCATCGAGAATTGTTGACTTAGCTGAATCTCCCTTCCCAATTAGGCAAAAAACTCTCTCATTTGGAAGGTTCCATTCAAGTTCTTTTATCCCTCGAAAATTTTTAACAGTTAACTTCCTTATTTTCATGAAGCGTACAATCCTTTAATGTATATTGTTATTAAAGATAATTTGAAACTATACATGATTGCTTTCAAGTTATTTGTCAGCAGAATAATATTCATCACACCCACTTATAAGTATCTTCCCTTACATAATAAACACAATCAGCTCCAAACTTTATGCAATAAGAAGAAGCTAACGCACATGCATATTCAAATTTCAATCTTTCCCCTTCAATAATAGTAATTTTCTTCACTAAATCGGTGCATTCATTTATATGCTCAATAAAAGATATGTCATTAGCTTTATCTATACCAATTTCTACACAAGTCAATAGTATGTAATTTAAACTCTGATGTTTATTCGTAAACTCCGATATAGAATTAATTATTTTATTAATTTCCATATTAAACACCTCTGTCGCAATGGAACAAAGCTGTTGAAAAGAATCTGCATTAGCTTTTTCACTAGGGATTTCAATACTAACTAAAGGCTGAGTTAAAGATGTTGTTTTGTTAGTTTCTAATGAAACCCAATCCAAATAATGCTGAAAATCACCATGTAAGCTCCATGTATCTTCAATTGACTTTTCTGCAATATCATATCCTTGTTTATCAAGCTTCGGTAATACTATTGCAACTGGTGGACAAGAAGTTAATTCTGTTGAATCTTCTCTTGGCCGAGTTCCATTAGAAAAAAATGTAGATGTAATTTCCATTTTAGGAGGTGGTTTTACATATAGAATACCGTTAAGATAAAATGATATATCTTGCAGAGGTTCTTTATTCCCTTCAATCTTTTCATCAAAAATATGATTATTCATAAACTGGATAAGGAATTCACTCCACCCGCTTCTTATTGAGTCAACAATATCTGATCTATAGATACCATTTAGATATAGCTCTTTAAGGGGGAAAACAGTATATGCATCTAATTTATCAGAGAAGAAATAATTTCCTCCAGTTAAAAGAATATCAATTCCTGAAGTATCGTTAGTAGCGCATTTTATTGCAACCTGCTCAAACTCATCTGGCATCATGAGCGAAAGGCCATTATTTATTATAATGGCAATTTTGACGCTATATTTTTTCTTTTTAGATGCTTCTTGAAGTTGTTTTGAAGCTTTTTTTAAAGCCGTTTTTATAGGTGTTTCTAATATGCGGTAATATTGATTTTTTTCTTTTTCTGAAAGACGCTCTGGGGCAAGAATTACTGTTTTATATCTACTACCAAAAAGCTTTGCAAGCTTATCCCTCTTTGTTATTTTATCGACGATTCCTTCTTCAATTAACTTTAACTCAATTAAAGAATCATTTAATTCATAATCACAGTTTAAAACATCTTCTCGTGAATCATCTTGAGAGAAACGACTCCCACCAATACTTTCAATTATGGCGTTAAAATCATGCTCAGTAAATTTTGATATTTTAAAATAGTCCATTTTTTATATAAAAGTATAATTTTTTTTAGCTAAAAACCGCCGATTAAAATCACATCTACTTCAATCTAACCTTATCGCCAGCTTTAACGGCCAACAATAATTTTTCTCGCAATTGATCAAGATACAATTCGACCTGCTCTTCAGTTTCAATAAAAGCATTGCCAGATGATGTAATAATTTCAGCAGGATTAATAGTTACAGTTCTTTTTGGTTTTGGAGTGGCTGTAGCTGGTTCAGCTACTTTTGATTCAGTCGTATTTTGTGATTTCTTCGCTTCTACTTCTTTACGTCTTTGTTCGTTTTCTGCTTTAGTATGTTCAGCATCAATATAGGTATTAATTAGTTGATCAGCCTCATCTTCATAAGCTTCTGCATCCGTTTGTTCGCTGATTATTTGGGGGATTGAGTTTGTACTGTCAATGTGTTGTTTACATCTCTGTAATGGGAGCAATGCTTTATTGCTTAATTCACTCGGTGCGGCACACTCTTTTAATGCGTCTGTTATCCTTGCAATTCTAAGTTCAACTCTTTCCAGTGCATGCTGTCGCTTATCGTTGACTAATTGATCATTAATCTTTTGAACGTTTTCTATTAATGGTTTTATATGGCGTAATTGTCCATAAGGTTCTGCCATATCATAAATACGCTCTAGTTCCTGTAGTGCTTTTAAGGCTTCTTCCTGTTTTCCCAGTGCTGGACGATTGGCTTTAAACTGGTTATTGAGAGCTTCTGCTAATGATTGCCATGTTTGAAATTGGCTGTTGTAGAATTCATCTAAGTCTTCAAAGTCTTCTGCAAAATCCTCTAACGCATCTGCATCTTCTATCATCCGTTGTATTAGCTCAAAGCCTGTTCTTTGGTCTAATACTCCTGCTAATAAAACTAACCCTGATTCTATTTTGTCTTTACTAGGGAAGTGTCCTGTTTGGGCTTTAGTAGAAAAGGATTTAAGCTCTTCTTGCCATTTTTTTAATGATTGTTGAATCAGTTCTGTTAATTCTTTTTCACCTGAGCCTGTGAATGTTTTAGAAAATAAACTTTTAACAAGTGCTACTGCTTTTTTGAGTTGTCGCTCATCATGTTGACGGATTTTTTGTATCCGCAGTTCTCCTCGTTTACGGCTATTGGTAAACGGTTCATAAGCTTTGTTCAAAGCTAATGGCATACCTTGTAGCGTAAAGCTTATTTTCCCTGCTAGTCCTAATCGTGCAGCAATCAATAATAATTCATCATCTAACCAACCATAAGGACGACGCGTATAGTGGCCGATTAAGTCGCGTAAATAAAGGGCTTCGTTACGCTCTACTTTAAGTGAAATATATTCTTCCACTTCTCTCATAGCTTGTGGATTACATTCCTCTGCTTCAAAATCCAAATTTGTTTGAGCCACATCGTCAGCCATTAAGATAGCTTGGATTTCTCTGGCTATATCACCTGTTGTCGGACGTAATAAATTAAGTTTCGCGAAGGTGTTTTCTATCACATAGGTATAAGCAGCATCCAAAATAGCGATTGGCGTTGCTGCTTTTTTTGTTAATTTTGTACCTATGGCAAATAGATCGGCTTCAATAAATAGGTTCTCAAAATCATGTCTTAATCTTTTTTCCCTTTCCATGTTTTCCATTTGCTTATCGCGCAACAAATGTTCTTGTTCTGGTCGTTGACCTGAATTTTGTTTTAAAAATCGATCTGTCTGAATAAAGGTTGTTAGTTCATCCCATAGGCGTTTATGTTCACCCAGTTTAATCAAGATACACCCATCACCGTCTAATGTATGGTTAATGCAATGTTGGTCATGCGAAAAGTTTTCATAATGTGCATCAAGAGGGGAAATTAGCTTTAATACCAAGTCTTCCAGCTTTGAACCATCTCTTGGGTGGCCATTACAAAATCGACTCACTTTAAAATCTTGTTTATTAACTGGGTAACGATATTGATTATTACGTTTTAATAGTTCGTCAAAAACGATGGTGGCTAATTTATTAGAGACTTCTGAGGGTTCTACATCGGTATGACGGATCTCATTTTCTATTTCTTTCTCTTCGTTAGTGAGGAAAATAAATTCATCACCATTACGGGCAATTAATAATTGACGTTCTAGGCGATTCAAACTGTCATCAATTTGTTTTCTGAGATTGATCTTATCTGCATCGATTAAATCAATAGATAAAGTAACAAGATTATCTAGTGTGCTTTTTACCGTATCAACATAACGAATTAAAAACAATGTTTTTAAAATATTGCCATCAAACTCTGTTAATGAGTCTAGGTCACAAGCTTGGTCAATCGTTCGTTTTACCGCAGGCTCTAAAAAGCTTTCTATGGGGCTGTAAAAATTATGAAATGGGATTAATACATCTAAAGGACTATCTTTAACTTGTTTTGCGGCTGATTGGAAAGCATCTAATAAAGACCTTTCGCCCATGGCTAAATGTTTACCTGTTGCGCCTTTGGTTCTTATGGACTCGAAAACCTTTTGTACCAGTGCATAGTGAAAAGGTATGAAGGGGTAATTATCAATAAAAGAGGGGGCATCTGAAAAGGGTTTTAGTTCTGCCGTGGTGGTTTTGTCAAAAGATAATTGGTTACGGAGAATATCGCCTTTGTCTGCATAGACTTCAGCCAGTTGCTGGCTGGCTTGTTCTGTTTTAGCTAATAATCTTTTTTGAATAACTTCTGATGTATTGGAGCTGGAGAGCGAGGGTTTGGTTGCGAAACGTCCTTGAATTTTTGAGAAATCATCTCCATCACGCTTTTCCATATTGCCAATGGCGGCATCTAAATCAGCCTGCGAGGTAACCACTACCCAAGCTCGTCCGCCACAAGTTGTGCCTAAGTCTTCTACTATGGTTTGTAGTTTAAGCATCATCTGAGTATTTTTTCCGATGAACTGCCCTACTTCATCAACTAGGAATAAAACATGTCTGCCATTTTTACTTTCGATGTATTCATTAACCCATTTACAGAAGTTTTTTACATCTAGCGGGAAGTTATTACCTAGTTCCTCTATTGCTTGACGTGCTGATTCTTGACTTTGTTTACTTGCCTCTGCAAAGGCTTCGGTGAGTTCATCACGATAAAAATCATAGGCATCTCGGTTGTTTTCCCAGGTATCGCCAGTCAATTCAGAAAATTTATCTTTGAATATTTGGTATTGCCCGCGCTTATCTAACTCTCTTTCCATGTGTGCAATGTGAGGAAAATCGGCACAATAACCCACTCGCTCATTAAAGACTTTAAGAAAGACTTTTAAGATAGCATTTTCTGCTTCATCGGTATTAGCCCGTGAATCAATATTAAACAGGATAACATCCGCTTCTTTACTGACCGCACTGTGTATATCACTGATAAGTAATGCGTCGGTTATTTTTTCTTTAAAGAAATCAAATGCCTTACGGGTTTGCCCATCTTTTTCTACTTCTCTATTTTCTATTAAGTAAGAGAGTATTTTTAGGAAATGTGATTTACCTGAACCGAAGAAGCCTTTAATCCAGACGCCCATTTTGGTGTTGGGGTTGAACTTGCCATTACATGAAGGTAGATAAGCCTCAAAAAATTCACGAAAATGTCGGTCTAACTCTTGAGTAACCACATATTCATCGAGTTCAACATAAACACTATCGTTGTCCATTTGTTCCGCTTTAACTACACCATTTATATTCCGAGTGAGCTGCTTGGTAAATATTTCTTCTACTATCATAGGGGAAAAGTTTATGTTGCGTTGTGTTGAGTCTTATTGCCATCTTCAGGAACAAGCTTGAAAGCACGGTAATAGTTTCTGGATTCAATCATGCCAAATGGGTGTAAGTCTTGCCCACTATATTCACCAGGATAAAACAGTATTAGTGGTGTATTACCCATGACATCTTGTAAAGCACTTAGTAACTCATGTCCTCTTACTAAAGGCCAAGCATTGCCTAACCCCGATAAAATAACAAAATCTAAGGCTTTAGTCTGTTCACCATCTTTAAAAACAGTGTTTGCAATGTATTTGGCTACTTTTTCCTGACTGAGAGGGCCTGCTAATGTTTTACGTAGTGCATCAGTACCCACCTGTTTTTCTCTGGCAAAGGTACGCTCTAACAGATTACGTGAGTCCAGCATATCTACCAGCACTTGAAAAATATTGATGTGTTCAAAGCGGTGGTCGTGCTTGTTGAGTTTATTTATTATATGCTCAAGGGTGTTACGTACTGTTAATTCATATTTAGCTGGATAATCAAAGATCCAAAAACCAACTTCATTACCTAATCCATCATTTTTTAGAAACTTGGGGCTTTCTATACGCTCTAGAACCAAGTCAAGACGCGTTTGCAAAGCCTTCTCTGTTTGTTGACTCATTACTGCGTACACTCCATGATGGATATCAATTCCTCTCTATTTATCTGGGTCAATAATTCTTTAACCTCGGGCAGTAAGTAAACTGCTTGAATTTTGCGTTGACGTGTGGAGCTAAGATAACCTGTATCAACCAATGCTTTTATTACATTACGCCCCATCTTCTTCATAGTCGATTCGGAATACGATGCTAACTCTGGGATTACTCCCATTCTATCGTCAATAAAATGATCCCAGGCATCAGTCGGTATATCCGGCTTATAAGTTCGCCGTGCTTCTGCTAGACATTCTCGCATAAAATCGACTATGACAGGCGATTGAACCATAAATGCAGCCATTAGTAATTGTATATATGCTCGTTCTGAGACTTCCAAAAGCGTTTGGGTAAAGTTGTCACCCATGAGCTCTAACCTACTACGAATGACCCTGGAAAACCGGATAGCTGTTTGTGCTGATTTTTTTTGTAATACATTATCGTCAATAATGAGTTGTTTCCATTCATTTTTAGGTAACTTTTTTTGTAGTATTTCAGCGATGATGCGAGTTTCTGCTATCAACAAACTACCACCGTTCAAGTCCCCTATGTAAGTTTTTACATTCATTACGTATTGTACACATTAGTTATTACTGTATTGGTGTATTTTATCAGTTGGAGCAGTCAATTTTGTACAATCAAACAATTGCTTGGTGTGCACTCATTTAAAACCAGTCTTTCATAACCCTTCCTTCTTCAATACATGACCTTTCGTCAATTTTACGGCTTGTTTCCACTGTCCTGTTTTTATATGTCCAGTGCTACTTAACTTTTGTGGAAAACTGATGGAACAATTGTTTAACACCCAACATTTCAATATTTTTACATCTAAATAAACAGTCACTTACCAAACAATTAATATAAAAATGTATTTTTTTGTTACATCCTTAAAAGACCGGCCTTTAAATACAAGTGATAGAAAAAAATGTGGGACTTTAAAAAAACTCAAGCTGTATTTAAGTGCAATGTCTATCTAGCTAGTTAGCTACTCTCACATCACTTCAAAATATGGCTTATTATATTTTTATAAACGGTGCTAAAAATGCAAAAAGAAATTACATGGGATTTCGAGATTACTAATGAAGAAGAAGTTAACAGTTTTATTAGCTATGTTGATTCAGAAAATAAATATACTAGAGATGTACTCAACTATTTAGAAAAGTTGCATGAAGATTTCCTAACCTTATCGAAGTTGTTACATGAAAAGAGTATCAATCCAGATTCATTAATTCCTGCCACAATTTCAGGGCCATCTTTAGTTTCCAGTAATGATTTATTAGACATTGAAAAATACGTTTTTATTGAATGTCATTGTCTAAAAGACGTAAAAAATTATGAGTTAAAAAGGCTAGCTGATTTAAGTGCTTCTAGAGATATATTAGTAGAATCTAAAAACATAACAGAATTTGAAGGAAATATTATAAACACTAGAGATTTAGTTTATGACGATAGAATGTCAGAAGCATATTTAATGGCCTTCAGTTCACGGGTTCTTAAACTTCTCACGAAAATAAGTCTAAAGGAAATTGAAGAAAGCCCAGCGCGGCATTGCTCATTTTTTGAATTCAGGCGCGCCCTTGTTGCCCCAGAATTCAAAAAGTGATCAGCGAGTGCCTGATAAAGGTACTGTTAATCAAGTATGCCTAATTTATTAGTAATAAATTGAAAGGGTGTTGGACACACCCATTTCAATTTAAAAAATAAAACATCCGATGTATACAACTTGATAACTGAGGAGGCTATCAATAGACTACACCCTAACGATATTCTGTTAACCAGCACCTAAAACCTATCACTGAAGTTGATTTGTCAATTTTGATAGGTTATTATCACAGCATCTTAATTCTATTGATAGCATCAAGGATCATTATGTCATTTGTTGGGTATGCTCGCGTTAGTACCACAAGTCAAGATTACGAATTGCAAATTGAAGCTTTAAAAAAATCTGGATGCAATAAAATATTTGCAGAGAAGAAAACCGGTACCTCAACCAAGTCACGTACACAGTTGGAAGAGTGTCTAAATTATTTACGTGAAGGCGACACATTAGTTATTACTCGTATTGACCGCCTAGCCCGTAGTCTTCGAGATTTACAAAATCTTGTTCATGATTTGAAAGAAAAAGGAATTGATCTTAAAGCAACTGAACAGCCAATTAATACCAGCACTGCTGCTGGCAAGGCCTTTCTAGATATGCTGGGAGTATTTGCGGAATTTGAAACTAATCTTCGAAAAGAAAGACAATTAGAAGGTATTGAAAAGGCTAAAACTGAAGGCAAATATAAAGGAAGAAAACCTACTGCTCAGGCAAAATCTAAACAAGTTGAAGAATTAACTAAATTAGGGATGACAAGACAGGCCGTTGCTACTGAACTAGGAATTGGTATTGCAAGTGTTTATCGCATTTTAAGTAAATCATCTGATGAACCTTTATTCTCTGCAAAGGGATAATATGCCCAACTTATATTATTTTTGACCATTTTCAAAATATCTAATCTCTATCACGGTTCAAACCTATGGAAAAACATATAATATTCAAACTGTTTTTAAAGGAATGAACTTATGACTGCTAAAACAATTGTTGCACCATATAAACCAACTCTAAAATGCCCACCACTCTATAAAATCATATTCTTCGATGATGACATTAGTACGTTTCAATGTGTCATAGATTTAATGGTCAATTATTTCAATACTAACGAAGATGACGCATTTAGATTTGCATGTAAAATAAATGTTGAAGGTATTGCAACAACAGGCTCTTTTTCTAAAGATGTCGCCGAAACTAAAATATCATTAGCAAAAACCGAGCTAAAAACATCAGGCTATCCTTTAAGAATTGAATTATTTGAAGCTATATAAACCTTACATTTTTTCTTTATCAGGAAATTAACAGCGTATGAACAACAAGCACTACCACTACTATTATAAGGAGTTAGATATTTTCAGTTTAATGTAACTACGGAAAATATCTAATGTCAATTTACAATAAAAAGCAACGCGATAATTATGGCCGTATTTCAAGAAAACTAACTTGTAATCAAATTAACAGAACTAAAAAACATACAACTGCAAAACACTTACACTTTATATTAATTCCTAGACATAAACACAACGAATTACTAAAACAAATTGTTGCAGGATTTGACATTGAACAGATGGTATTTAATTCCCACTCTCACAAACCAACTTTATATTGCTGTTGCTTATAACGTAGTTAATAATGTTAATTTTTGTATATGGAACACTACTAAGTGGCCTGCCACTCTCTTACCTTTTTGACAATTCTGAGCTGATAGGTGACGCAGTTGCTGCTGGGGTTTGCCTTTATGTCCTTGGCTACTACCCTGGCATAAAATGTGGTGATGGGGCGGTAATTGGTGAATTGTACAATGTTATGGCATAACTCTTGAAACGTTAGATATGATTGAAAGGGTTGACCCTACCAACATCACCTATTCACTCTATTACCGTTCCAAAATTCGAATTATTGCACCATCTATTTCAACCCCAGTATTTGCTTATTTCTACAATCTATCAATTCCTGATGAAATGCAGATAGATAATGGCGATTATCGAAATTTCATACTATCCGAAACTGTTGTATGATTAAAAGGGTCTTAATCTAGCTGGCTGTTGCCTCACAGCGGTCATACAAAATATTTTTCCCAGCAAAAGAATTTATGCTACCAAAATAGTAACAAATTTAAACCTTTTCTATCCAGTATGTAGGAAAATTTATAAAATTCAGAACATGAATTTAAGCTGTTATGTAGACGAGTGGCTTTTCAGGCCACCCCTACAGTAGAGAAGTGGACTGCGATTCCACGTACATTGCACTATAAAATAGATCCACCGGTATCCTCATTTTAAGCTGGTACGAATTCTTTCTACCGGATAATGTTCCTTTTCTTAGTGCAAGTAAAAAACAGAAGGATTCCTTAAAAGAACTTTAACTCCTGACTCTAGCAGAACAATGCGTCTCAGTGCGAAATTGGGGCTATCGTCAATCTTTACGCTTTTTCCAGAGAACTTTAAGGGTATTCTTAGAACGTGCTTGTCTGAATATTATGTGTCAATGAGTATTTTATCGATATACACTCAGTTTTGTGAAAGACAATTATCTATGTGTTAGATTTAGATTGAGGTTGATATCAAATATATACTCATTGTCTAAATTTGAGAAAAACCCTCTTAGAAAAAAATATTTAATTTATCAACATCTCCCAGATCTAATGGTGGTCCCTCTCCTCCAGGTGGCGATTTAGCATGTTGTATTAAATTCTGTAATATACCTATTGAATTGTCACTCTCAACTATATTCCGTAAAAGCTCTATTGAATCGACACTCTCATTTATATTTCCTAGTTCTAAATCCTGTATTAGATCGTACAAATAAACTTCATTTTCTCCAGGTAATAGTTCATTAATTTGATTTTTTAATGAGTAAAACTCCTCCTCATTTTCTTTATCATATTGAGATAAAAGTTGACTCGATAAATTCAGAATTTTTTCTTCATTTTTAATTTCCATGAATTATCTCCTTTTTTTCATTGAGCACAAAAGAAAGGTCAGGATGCATTGTTGGAGGAAAGTCTTCCAAATATTCCGGGCTAATTTCATTCAATAAACTATGAACATCCTTCATCGTTGAGTCGCCTCCAGTCCTATAATTTATGGCATGTGCAGCAGCCATGATAAAACAAATTCTTTTCGCATCTTGATTTGCATTCACCCAGTTTATGACTGCTCTTGCCCCTTTGTTACCTTTTGCTGCTTGCTTCCTAGCAGATTCAATAATTTGAACGCATTTTATTCCTAATTCTAACACTTGGCAGGAATATTCAAGTAGCTTTGTGTTTTTCGTTTCAACGGATGCAGCAAGAAAATAAGCATATGCAGCGTATTCGTATTTAGAAATCTTTGACCCAAGATCTAACTCAAGCTCAGAAACTTTTTTAAGTAGTTCTCCTAAAGGAGCTGCTTTAAGTCTTACCTTGCGAGAAAATAAATCTCCTTTTTCTTCACTGGCTTCATAATCTCCTCGCAGAATCAAAATTTTCATTCTAAGTTTATCAACATAATCTGCAGCATTTGACTGTTGCTTATTAGATTTTAAAAACTCATTTTTAAAATCTAATAAAAGCTCATAAGCAGGGTGGGTTCTATTGGCTGGTTTTACAGCACTAAAATGATCTGTATCCCGAAGTATTATAACCGAGTTGAAATAGTTTACTGCTGAATCCTCATTGACCAATAATTCTTTAGAAAAACAGGGAAGCCATTTATTATGAGCAATAAAGTGATTTTCAACTGCTTCTTTACCTGTTAGGTTAGGAATTCTTTTTTCATAAACTAAATCTTTGAAATAGCGGTCTAATCTTTTTAAGAAAGAATTCTTCCATTGTAGTTGTTTGCCAAGCTTATTATTATAAAACTCTGCCAAATTTTCAAAATTATTGGCCATTTTAGCCCCATGTGATGGTGATGCAATTAAAACAATCCCAATTGCCTTGTTTTTAAAAAAATTTGAATTATGGTAAAGCAAATGACGAGCAACAATTCCACCCGTGCTATGACAAACAAAGATCAGGTTGTTTTTTTCGGTAACTGCAGCTTTTGTAACCCCATTTTTTATTTGAATTGGACGTTTAATTGCCGAAAATAATTCTTTAGAGGCTTGTTCGGCATCATAATCTTGAGAATCTAAAGCCGTATAATATCCGCCTAAAAAAATGGATATATCATCAAACTCCGGGTCTTGGGTTAAGAGATTAGGCCAATACTGGCTTTTTAGAATATCGTTTTTATTTTTATAAAACCAACAATTATTACTATCGGAAAATATTCCATGAACAAAAACAATTACTGTATTCCCATCAGTTAATCGATACCAAATGTTATTAACTTTTTCTTTGGGAACATTTAATTCTTCTTTTATTTTTCCAAGTAATTTATTCTTTTGTGTTTTGTTTTTGAAAATATCCACTGTTAAATTTCCTACTTTAAAGAGATTATAAGCTATACAATTTTGTATGGATTTTCTACAAATAAAAAATAAGATGAATTGGTTATGTAGTCGATGATGTCAGTAGTGAATTCTTATTACAAGGTTAGACTTACACAAATCATTGTTGTCAGTCAAGCATTTGCATCTGAATTATCTTATTAGATAGTTAACAAAAATGTTAACCGCAGGTACCCCACATGAACACAACAACACTTTCTCAAGTTCAGCGACAAAGCATCAACTAATGAATTGTTGGTCTCCATCAACCAAGACCTTCTAGTTTAACTGTGACGGTAGTATGCAAATGGACTGCGATTCCACGGTAATTGCGCGGTAAAATAGATACACTGGTAAACTCATATTAAGGTGGTACGAATTCTTTCTACCGGTTAGTCAAGGTAGATTTTTCTTTCAATTGTGGATTCTTTGAAAACATTGCTGTTTCGAATATTTTGAACTAGTACATATAAGGGTACGCCAATAAAGACGTACCCTTATCCAAACTTAAGGTTAATACTGCATTATTTTGCACCCAACTGTTACTATGGAATCACTCCCCTTGATTGCTTGTCCATCAAAGGTTTCTCCTGTAAGAACAACTGAACTATCTCCACAATTAATGCCGGTTTTCTGGATATTGAAATGAAGAATCAAATCAAGGTCACCATCACCATCGACATCCTCTAAAGCATCATGGACTGGTACAGTTTCTGTACCGTTTAAACCAAAACGAATCTTAGTCACATCAATAGTGGACGCATCTAAAAAAGGAGTGTTTTCTACAGAATCTGTTGTTAATATAGCCACGGGGGTAACTCCATGTGACTTTGGATTAACTGAATTCCTATTACTTCCAGGCTTGACATCAATATTTGCAGGATTAATTGACTTCGGAATGGAAGTAAATCCAAAGGTCGCATCCTCTCCTTCACTCGGAACATCTAGTCCAAATAACTTCACTTCCCATTTTCCTGCTTCTGGGTTGATAATCGTGAATATTTCAAATGATTCCCCCTTATCATGGTTTACATCTTCACTCAATTTATTTCTATCTATAATTCGACCAGATGGAGTAACTAATGTCGTCAATATGTCACTACCTAACCAATCAGTGGAAAATGTAATTTGTAATTGACCAGAATCAACCTCTACATAAAATGTAGTTGTTTCCAACTGAAGAATTGTAAAAGACTTGCATGTAGGTGGAGTGGCACCAGCTATTTTTCCGCGAATCCTTTGAAATTCACATATTAGTGAAGATGTTGGAAGGTCTGTATATTCTCCTCCTGTATTAGACGCTATGTTTTTAAGAAGCTCATGATCTGCATTTTCCCCTAGGCCAAATGTGTAAACAGGCCAAACAGCTTTTTGTAAGCATACATCTTCATTGTTATAACTACCTTCTCCATCTGTAAGCAGAATTGCTCCCTTGGTAAAGTTATAGTCTGACAATGATTCCTTTAAAACTTGACAACCTTCTTTTAGGGCTAATCCAATATTGGTGCCACCTGAAGAATCTATTGTGTCAATGGCTTCAATAAGATTATCCTTATTATCCGGTATACGCTGCAATACACTGGCTTGTCGCGCAGTATTATCAAGATCAACAACGCCGATAAAATCCCCCGCAAAAGATCCTGTCAAATAAGCACGAGCTGCATCTAAGCGAGCATCATCAGGGTCTGTCCAGATCATGCTTCCTGAGCTATCAATAATCAAAACAACATCGACATTAGGGTTTGCTCTTGCCGCACTCAAAACTCTATTCATCTCGTCACGGGTAGCCGAATTGACTTCTCCTGAACTCTCTCCTTCAACATATTTTTCTTGGAATTTGATTACAGCACTTCTTGTTAAAGCTCCAAAATTGGAAATCTCATTACCGATAGAACCTTTATCTTCAGTGGACACTCTTGTGTCTGGGTTGCTATTCAGGAGGTTTTGCAAATACCTAATTTCGTATTTACACATTCCACTTGCTAAATCATGATTAAAGTAGAAATCATGAGGTATTTTTCCTCTTTGAAGAGAAGATGTGGGGAATGGTCGATGAGCATCAATGAAATCAGATGGATCAATTAGTCCATCAGCATCCATTTTTTGTTCATAGGTCTCTATAACCTCGCCAGCGGTGTTTTTAGAATCGTTGTAGTAAGCATTGTTAGGCCGACCGTCGTCGTCATTAGGCCATAAATTATTAATACTAATAGGCTTGGTTCTGAGTTCAAAATGAAAATGAGGGCTTAACCCTGCTAGGGATATATTTGCAATAGTCCCAATGCGTTGATCCCGCTTAACAGAATCACCCACATTTACGATGCTATTTATATGTAGGGATAGTGAATAAACACTCTCTTCTGAATCCAATGGGTGTTTTATGGTTAACACATCTCCAAGGGACGTTCCGCTAGCACCAATATAATCCCTTACTCCAATAACTTCGCCGTCCGCAACAGCATAAACATCAGCTCCAATATCAGTAGATCCTCCACAATCATCGTTCCAATCCTCCCCAGAATGAAACCCATCCGTCCGTGGGTCGTTGTCATATGTCTGATAGTCAAAATAATACCAGCCATCAGTATCAGAAGCTCCTGTAATAAACCCTGGATTTCGTGAACCAATGGGGTAATTAAAACCAGAGAACTCTTCTTGTGCGCCACATGGCTGCAATACAAGAAATAGTGTAAAGATTGTAAATATATGGATAATCATATTCCTTTTCATAGGCACCTCTTATAGAGCATTAAATAAAAAAACTGAATTATCTTTCTCGGATCATAATGTCATATTCGGCTGATCGGCTTTCCTATTAATCAGTATGCTGATTAACAAAAAAAAGACAAACCACCTTAAATTTTCCTTTATATAGGCAAATTTCTGCACCTATCTCACAATATGATTAGCTTTTCGTTATTATTATTTTTGTCTAACATATACCTAATTACCTAGCATTTCAACTGAGTATTTTGGTCAGAAATAGAATCTATAGATAATTGTATTCACAATAAAATTGCTTTTTAATTAGCTGGCGGAAATATTAGGCTATATATTTGTATGTTTTCTGATCCTCCAGTGGCAGTAGTAACCAAATGGACCTTGAGTCCATGTGATTTATAGTCAAGGTCAACACCCTAGGAATACTCATAATGAGGTAGTAAGAATTTTGTCTAGCAAAGAATGTTAGATTATTTTGTTGAAACCTTCATTGTCTGCTATTGGCTAATAAAAACCAATCAAATACACTTGCCCGCGGGCATTTTAAATGGGTATCAAAGGCACCCGACTGCGGTAACTCAATCTTCTAGTGAAAAAACAGTCGTATTAATACCGCTATGGTGGTTATGATATATACAATTTTCAACGACTTCATCTGCTCCAAGCACATTAGCAAGTTCTTCAACATAAGTTTTTAAATCTGTAGCACTTAAATCTTCATACTCTTCACTATCAATTCTTTTTATGATTTTTCCATTCTTATAAAATCTTAATTCACCTGCGAGCATCTGACACCTCTAATAATTATGTACGCTTAAAACCCTATTTATAGGTTATAAATGCAGCCTCATGACCCGATAAACAATTACTGACGGCCAAAGTGACAAATATTACTTATGATGCCTAGCACTCAATTCTAGCAGTGATTAACCTTCAACTTTGTTGTGAAACTAACTCTTTTCTGTAACTATCATAGAAAATCAACACAACATTGCTTCTTTTTATTTTTTATAATTGCTATATTAAAAGCCCCCCTCAAAAGTTTAAATTGCGCTTGTAAAGTAAAACCTACACTGCAACTTTGTCCGATGCTTCAGTAAAAGAAATATCACCTTTTTGCATATCTTTTCTTATCTGTAGTATTTCTTTCGCTGTAGGTAACCCCGTAACTACCAATTTACATCTAACAGACAGCCTGTCTAAGAGTTGATTTATCTCGTGAATGATATGCTCACGAAGAACTGCTTGAGCATATCTAAAACTAAGCATTTTATAAAATGAATAAAATTCGGTACACTTTTCCTGAGACCAGTCTCTTCTATTCCACCCCCATTTGTGGGTTGCTCTATTAAAATATATTTCAGCATTTCTTACGTATTGAAGAAAATCATAATTTTTTGTTATCAGACCGCATTCTAAATCTTGTTTAGAAAAATTAGGACCTAAATGGTTATATTTCCTCAATCTTTTTAACACTCTTTTATAACCAGTTGTTCCACCTAACACTTGAGGTATTTGAACCACCCATATTCTTTTCTTATTTAACAATGAGAATTTTCTTTTCCATAATGCCCAGTCGCCTAATGGAATGATTTGCAAGTACCAGAAAAAAATTTTAAATAGATTTTTTGACGTAAACCCATGAATATACACTTGTTCACTATCATTTATAATCTCATGGACAGCTTGACCTTCCCAAGCTAGATGTCTTGCAATATTATCAACTGCATCACAAACCAGTGCTTCTATATCGTGCTTATCGAATTGCCCTAGCTCGCCGATAATTTCTTTTGCCTTTTCACAATCAGGTTCTTCTCCTTTAAACTCAACTGCAAATTCTTGTTGCTTTTCTGTTCGCCCACCTATTGGCATTATTGCCAAATGAATGTCCTCAGTGAACATATGTATATCTGGGTCAATGCCCATTCTATTAGATAAACTAGGGAAATGAGAAACTACAGAAGGCTTCAAAGTACGATTTATATTCCGTCTCATCACTCTAATTATCCCTCACCTTCAGGTTGTATATTATTCTTTGCTTCTCTATCGAGAGTCTCTTGCAAATCTCGTCTCTTCCATCCGAAATTTAACTGATCTGCACCCTCTTTAGCGCAAAGGTAATATGTAAAAAAAATATCGATACCATCATGAAAACTCCCATACGGTTCCCGTGCAAAGACTCTTATCAATACACTTTCATGATCAATGACTGTATCCGACGCAAAACCATGTCTAGAATATACTTTATGCCGCGATACATCTGATAGTTGTTGACGAACTCTCGTATTCCAGTTCGTTCGTAAAATTCCTCTGTGTGGAATTTCAAAAGTACCTTCAGTGAAAGCTATAACTGCAGCCAGGATTGGTAATAGTGATTCTTCACCTCTATCAGCAAAATACTTTTCCCACGCACTACCAATTGTCTGCCATATTTGTTCGTTGCCATGATAATCCGCCATTAATCGTGCATACCCAGATAGCTCCATTAAATCTAGGAGTGGAGCTGCAGCTATTTTGATATTCTGCTGAGTACGCCATTCTGTTGCCGTGGATTTTGGGCATAATTTATCAAATCGCGTGATACAGCCATACAAATACATGACGAATACATTACTTAACAAATCTAAATCATTTGTTAATAGTGCTTCAAATGAAACTTCACCAGCAGTGTGTAAAAATTGGCCAGCATAATCTGGGAAACCTTCTGGCCTCTTTAAAAATGCCAGCATTAAATGTTGAGCTGACATTGACTTTAATAATTCTGCTCTCCTCTTATTACTAGCATCTTTTAATTTATCACTATCAAAGTTCGACCAAGGTAACCCCTCTATTTTCTTTTCATCACTCAAATTCGACCATTTTTTTGGCCATATATCAATTTGATGTTCAACTTTGTGCCAATATTCCCATTCCCTACTCATTATTGCTCCAACCAACCAAGGATGCTTTGAGTTCGTAGTTATACTAATCCATGTGTTATATAACTTTGCTCCCCTAGAAATCAAAGAATCGGTATTTTCAGCAAAAACATCAGTTTCTATTTGTAGTAACAATTCTTTCTGATACCACATAGGAGTTATTTTTTTATCTTCTGCCGCCACTTCGAAACTCAATCTTGGTTTAAACCACTCTAATCTTGGCAAACAATAGGCTGGGAATTCATGTTTATATAAATCCGCATGATTCTTCCAGATGACTCTTGACAGCTTTCTTTCAACCTCTTCAGAATTAATGTCTTCTATGTGTTTTCGGCATGCTAATGCAATCGTTATAGGCATCGAGGAAAATCGTTCAATTATTGATAATTTTTCTAGAATCTCATTAACAACTAATTCATTTTCTGATACAGGTGAAATAACATCTATAACACTCTCGCCCAACTCCTCCAGGATAGTTAAAGCACGATCAGTTCTCCCGTTTCTTGCGAGTAATTTTAAATAAGCATCAAGATATTCTGCTAGCTCCAATATTTCGTTGTATCTTTCCTCCTTTAAGTTTATTTCTAAGCATTCTCTAATTATTGGCAGTACTCTGGCTTCGACCCACTCTTTATCATTTGTTACCTCTGGTTGTAGAGAAGTACCTGTTTGATGGGCAACGGAAACCCGTGTATCTTCGGTACGATACCAATCTCTATGAACATATTTTTGCTTATACCATTGACTATCTGAAGGGATATTTTTTTTTGATTTTTCATAGAACAATAGAAACAAAAGTAGATTTTCAGAAAGAGAAATGAATGGTGCACCACGCAAGTGCACTTCGTTTTTTGTAATATCTGAAAGGGTTTTTAACGTATCTAAACTAGATGATGCCAACTTATTAGCATGTCTTTGAAAAGCCGCATCATCCCATCGGTAACCACCCGCGCTAACCATTTTTATAAATTGCCTTAACTGTCCGAATAAATGGTGGCTTAATTCAGTTGGATCAAACAGATAAAATGCACGCTGGCCTAACTTTACAAAAGCTATGATACCAACACCAGCCGCAACGAGCATTACAGGAATAGCGAGGTATACTTTCTCAAAACCAAGTACACGAAACGAAACCAATGATATGCCTAAGAAGGTAATAAATGACAAGAAGTGCATGTATACATTTCCTATTCGCTCCTGCGCAAGAAGGTCTAGTATATTATTTGGTACTTTTGCATAGATAGAGCCACCAATTGTACTGATGGCAGCATAATATAAACCAATAAATACACCACCAATCCCACTAATAGTTACTAAAAAAGTAACATAATCACTATCATCAGGAATTTTTAGAAATGTTAATTCATAAAAGCTATAAACAACTGGATCCACCAATTGGAGTAAAATGGTAAATAAAATGGCTAGTACTAACTGTACTTGGGTAATCTGAAACAGATGACGCAACCCAACATAATTATTCTTCTTTTCTCTCGCATTGAATTGATAAAGAAAAATATTATTACTTATCAAGAATAACAATTTATAACTCAGAATGCGTAACCACCAAAAAACGCGGTATTGAGAAAGAAATAAAAATATTGAGTTCATCAAGCTTGTATGCCCATCTTAATTTTTTTCATATTTAGTGTTTGTTCAACTCTGCTAGTAATTTCCTAAATAGGAGGAGTAACCCTAAGTTATATTTTTCCACCTAGACCTCCTTAATGTCAGACCTTGTCTTTTTACCAAAATGAAAAGTTTATTTCGACGCTAAAAACATATAAATACTGCACAACAGTTATTAATCCAATCTATTTATTTTACTCTCTACCATCAGCTATCTGTTAGTAAAAAAGCTTAAATACAATAACGATTTACGAGATAAAATGTAGTTATTATAGATTAATGGTATTGGACAACATTAGTTAGATATTTGCGACTAGTCATGGCTGAAATGCACCAGTTAAAATTTAAACATACCTAACCTTCCATTGTGTCATTATAAGTCAATTTAAACTAAATATAGGCTTGAGGCCTCACCAAATATTGTAGTGTTGATACCAGAATGGTGATTATGGTAAATACAGTTTTCAATAACTTTATCTGCTCCAAGTTCACCAATCAACTTTACAACAAATCTCTGTTTTTCTGCAGTACTTAAATCTTCATATTCTTCACTATCAACTCTTTTTATAGCGAGGAAATACATCTTTCAGGGTCGATAAAAAAATCACTATCGACGTAACGATAACATCACCTCTGATGCCTTACATGCAATTCAAACCTTGATTAACAACACTTTTCAGAATTTCTATAAAAATCTAAGTCAGGAATATCACCAATTGTAAACACCACCCAAATAGCGCAGCTATTTGCCGAATTTTAGAAGAACCAGAAACCTGCCTATCAAAAACTCATTATTCAACCTGATTTCTGGATTTAAGATAATTGATCAATTGTGAT
>Ga0105348_1000285_pt1 | contig 37553 bp, 37 predicted proteins | sample EN8Hudsemesocosm_2_FD_83504 | JGI IMG/M metagenome (GOLD analysis project Ga0105348, IMG submission 83504) | Methane-oxidizing microbial communities from mesocosms in the Hudson Canyon - EN8C Hudson Canyon | ecosystem: Environmental > Aquatic > Marine > Cold seeps | place: Hudson Canyon... | reverse complement strand
TACTTAAATCAGAACTTAATTTAGAAACCAGAGGAAATAAAGATGAAATTTACTGCAAAAATTGGCCTGTTTTTGGCGTTTTGTTTATTTACCGTTGCCAGTCATGCAGAAGGTGCAGTACAACCTGAAGGACCAGGTGCATTAATGCAGTTAGTTTTCTTTGGTGGTTTTATTCTTATCTTTTACTTCTTGATGTGGCGACCACAATCAAAACGGGCAAAAGAGCATAAAAGCCTGGTTTCTGGTTTGAGTAAAGGTGATGAAGTGATCACTACTGGTGGAATCGCTGGTAAAATCTCTAAAGTTTCAGAAGATTTTATTCGAGTTGAAATTGCTGAGGGTGTTGAGATCAAAATTCAAAAAGTTGCCATTTCAACTGCTTTGCCAAAGGGCACCTTGAAAAGTATCTAAGTGCTCATATTAAAATACTCGTATATGCGGGTATTTTTTTAATCAAAAGATATTTGGATAGACATAAACATTTAATAATAAATCGCATTAGGATTCGGAGCTCACATGCTCAATAAATACCCCGCTTGGAAATACATTCTCATTCTCATCACGCTTGGACTAGGCACACTTTATTCTTTGCCTAACTTATACCCTGATGATTTTGCAATTCAGATAACAGGGAATCAAAGTAGTTTGGTACCCGACGAGTCATTGCATAAAAAAGTTACAAAACTTCTGTCAGAGTCAGGCGTTGAAACTATAAGCTCAGTGTTAGAGAAGAAAAACCTTTTAGTCAGGTTTTCTTCAAGTGAGTCACAGTTAACAGCAAAATCTGTTCTACAGGACCAGTTAGGTGATGATTACATCGCAGCATTAAATATGGCTCCAACTACACCAGATTGGTTGAAAAATCTTGGTGCTGGTCCTATGAAGCTAGGTTTGGACTTACGGGGCGGTGTACATTTCCTTTTGGAAGTGGATATGGAAAAAGCTTTAAGTCAAAAACTTAAAATTTATACCAGTGAACTTAAGAGTGTTATGAGGGATGAAAAAGTACGTTATCGCTCTGCACAAATTGATGGTATTGACGGTATTACGATTAAGTTTAAGAAAGTTGAAGAAAGAGCAAAAGCAGAGTCGTTAGCAATTTCCAAGTACCGCGAATTTACCCGTACTTCAACCGACGTTGAAAATGATTATTTCCTAACTTTGCGTTTATCTGAAGCTCGAATTAAAGAAATTGAAGATTATGCTATCCAGCAAAATCTTATTACGCTCCGTAATCGTGTAAATGAGCTTGGTGTTGCTGAGCCCTTAGTTCAACGACAAGGACGTAACCGTATTGTTGTTGAGTTGCCTGGCGTTCAAGATACCGCAACAGCTAAGCGTATTATCGGAAAAACAGCTAATTTAGAATTCCGTCTTGAAGCCAAGCCCGATGCAAGTAGCCGTTCTAGTCAAAAATTCAAATTTAAAAATGAAGCAAGTAGAACTGCCTTTTTAGAGAAAGATATTATCGTCACAGGTAGTAATGTTTCAAATGCAAATGCTGGCTTTGATGAAAATGGTGTGGCCCAGGTCAATATCTCGCTTGATGGTAATGGTGGGAAAATGATGCTTGATGCAACAAAACGCTCCATTAAACGTAGAATGGGGGTGCTTTTTATTGAGCAAAAAAGTGTGACCTCAAGAAAGATTGTGGATGGTGAAGAAGTTGTTACTCGCAACAACCGTGAAATACGAAATATTATCAATCTGGCAACAATACAAAGCGCTTTTGGTAATAGCTTCCGTATCACCGGCTTAGACTCTTCAGCAGAAGCCTCTGAATTAGCGTTATTGCTACGTGCCGGTTCTCTAGCTGCCCCAATCTATTTTGTTGAGGAGCGTACAGTTGGGCCAAGCCTTGGCGCGCAAAATATAAATGCTGGTTTATTGTCAATGCAAATTGGTTTTGGTTTGGTGTTGATCTTTATGCTTGTTTATTACCGGGTTTTCGGAATTGTTGCAAACGTGGCGCTTGCTATTAATGTTGTGTTGTTATGTGCATTTATGTCTCTAATTTCGGCTACTTTAACTCTGCCAGGTATAGCAGGTATTGTGTTAACGGTGGGTATGGCTGTCGATGCGAACGTTCTAATATTTGAACGAATTCGAGAGGAGTTAGCTAATGGCCTATCTCCCCAGCAAGCTATACATGCTGGTTATAGTAGAGCATTCGTAACAATATTTGATGCAAATATAACAACTTTGATTGCAGCGGTTATTTTATTTGCCGTGGGTACCGGGCCTGTTAAAGGGTTTGCTGTGACACTTTCACTGGGTATTATTACTTCATTATTTACCTCTGTTGTACTTACTCGCGCTATTGTTAATCTAGTGTATGGTGGTCGTCAAATTAACAAATTATCGATTGGCTAAGCTCCAGGAAATTATGAATATGAAAAAACAAATAGATTTTATGGGCAAGCGACATATAGCTGCTTTCTTCTCAATCTTGCTAGTCGTTGCCTCTATCGCTTCTTTGTCTATTAAGGGTTTAGCACTTGGTTTGGATTTTACTGGAGGGACATTAGTCGAGGTTGAGTATAAGGTTGCGCCTGATTTAGAGAATGTTCGTTCTCTATTATCAAGTGATGGATATGATAAGTTAGTCGTCCAAAATTTTGGTTCTTCAACTGCCGTGCTAGTACGCTTATCCGAAAGCTTTAATGACAAAATAGGAAGCGAAGTTGTTAAAAGTCTTTCATCAAAAGGTCAGTCAGTTGAATTAAAACGCGCTGAATTTGTAGGAGCACAAGTTGGTGAGGAACTAAGAGAGCAAGGAGGTTTAGGCTTACTTCTCGCATTAGGGATTGTGATGCTTTATGTCGCTTTACGTTTTCAGTTAAAGTTCTCTGTTGGTGCTGTTGGTGCATTAATACATGATGTGATTATTGTTGTAGGTTGTTTCTCTATATTAAATTGGGATTTTGACCTAACTGTTTTGGCTGCTTTACTTGCCGTAATTGGTTACTCTCTGAACGATACTATTGTTGTATCTGACCGGATACGTGAAAATTTTCGATTGCTTCGAAAAGCCTCACCTGTGGAAGTTATCAATATATCTTTAAGTCAAACTTTATCTCGAACCTTAGTAACTTCTCTTACTACATTGTTGGTGCTAACTGCACTTTACTTTGTTGGTGGCGAAATGATTAATGGCTTTGCAAAAGCTTTATTGATTGGTGTTCTTATAGGTACTTATTCGTCCATCTATGTTGCTAGTAATGTGCTTTTAACAATGGGGGTTACGAAAGAGGACTTAATAGCGCCTGTAGTAGAAGAGGGTGAGGAGGTTGACGATAGGCCTTAGTTAAAAAAATTAAAGAGCTCGCCTTTAGAAAAAACATATGTATTTTTTAAGGGCGTGCTCTACTCTTTGGCAAATATTACTATAGTTTGCTTTGGTAGCTGTTTAGTCTCTGAACCAGTGCTTTAAATAGCTTTGGATTAGCGACAATAATCTTATCTCCAGTTTCACTAAACATCCCTCCGTCAAACGTACCTGATAGTACGCCTGCTTCTTGGCAGAGAAGTAGTGCTGCATCTAACTCATTCTTGTTTACCTTGGTTAGAACTGCAGCTTCAATCTGTCCGGCTGCAACCATTGAAATATCCAGGGCATCACAAGCGCTAAGTAATACTTGGTTAGCGTTAGTGCTAAGCTCAGTGATAAAGTCAGAAATAACGTGGCTTTCAGCATGATTGCTAAGTTGGCTTAGTGCATTTGTTGTAATGATGGATTCATTTAAGCGCTTAACCGGTGAACATCGAATACGACGTCCATTTAGCGCTGCACCACTACCTCGACTAGCGGTAAATTCATCTCCCGTAAAAGGATTTACCAGTAAAGAATTTTGAGCTTTGCCATTTTTTTTGTGCACGATTGAAAATGCACTGGATGGTAGTTTTCGAAGCAAGTGTGCCGGGTTGTGTATTCCATAGATATGCCAGCTATCTTCCTTTACTTCAGATAAGGTTTCACCAGGTTCAACGATGTAATGAGTTGGATTAGCTTTTTTTAAACTATCAAAAAAAGTTTGAAATAGACTTTCTTCTAAATGACTAAGCAGTTTTGAATTTGCATTTGCGTCAGATTGAGTAGGGTCATTTTTATCAATAGCTTGATTAATGTACTCGGAAGCTTGGCGCGAGGCCCTTATTGCAATATTTAGGATTGGTTGCATAGCAAGTCACTTATTTAATGGGGTGTCGGGTGATGAACTGGCGCGCATAATAACAAAAAAAACCAGTTTGAGCACTAGAGCTGATCGAAATCAATAATTGAACTCCCATCAAAGGCGAAACAAGGTTAAACTTAACTTCTTCGTAAATTGTTTTTTTGTATCTGCATATTAACTAATTGGATCTAAATTGAAAAACTCAAATGATAATAGGCGTCGCCCGACACAGGAGCGCAGTAAGAAAAGAGTAGATGCTATCCTAAATGCTTCAAAAAAATTAATTTCTGAAAAAGGCAGTGTAAAGCTCAAAATTCACGATATAGCCGAAAGCGCAGGGGTAACTCCCGCATCTATTTATCAATATTTTCCTAGTAAGAATGCAATTATTCTAGCGCTTGTAGATGAAATATTGGATACCACACAGTCTAAGCTACTTCAAAAACTACCTGAAATGACAAGCATGGTTGAAGCATGTCATGCTTTACAGTCTTTAATTGAAGAGCATTATCAGGTCTATTTAGATGATCCCGCATTGCTTGATGTTTGGATGATTATTTCTGCAGATAAGTCTCTTCAAAAACTTGATTTAGATGATAGTCGTCGAACATCTGATTTAATTATGGGGTGTATTAAGCAGTTCTATGATGAGGCATGTTGGCAGAAAATCTCTGAAATGAGCTTTTTATTAGCCCATATGGCGGGTGCTGCTATCCGTATGGCAATATCATTAGGTCCGATTGAAGGTCGGCCTATAATTGATGTGTTTAAGCGTATTATCAATCCATCAACGTTAGAGAGCATGATACAGCCGGAGTTAAAAAATTGACTTTAGCTTCAAATGAAACGCAATTGGCAAGCGCAGTTCGTGTAGTTTTAATGAGAACAACTCACCCAGGTAATATTGGTGCCGTTTCACGAGCTATGAAAAATATGGGGCTTAATCAGCTTTATTTAGTTAACGGTGCTGATGAAACTTCGCAAGAAGCGCGGCGTCGTTCTGCAGGTGCTGAGAATATACTTGAATCTGCTAAAGTAATTAGCTCAATTGATGAGGCTCTCGAAGGTGTGCATATTGTGATAGGAGCAAGTGCGCGCAGTCGAAAAATGGTTTGGCCATTAATGAATCCTCGCGATTGTGCTTCACTGGTTTTAGATAGGGTATTTGATGATCAGTCATCTCACCCCATTAAGGTGGCGCTATTGTTTGGCCAGGAGGCTAGCGGTCTGAGCAATGAAGAGTTGCAACGCTGTCATTATCACGTGAATATTCCAGCCGCCGCTGATTTTTCTTCATTGAATTTGGCTATGGCTGTTCAATTGGTGTGTTATGAAATAAGAATGGCCATGCTACTTGATAAATCTGGTGACGCCCCCCATCAATTAACTTCATCAATACTTTCATCTGATGATGATGGTTGGGATGAGCCGCCTGCAGCCGTTGAAGAGTTAGAGGGTTTCTTTAAGCACCTTGAAGAGACGTTGATAAAAATCGGGTTTCATAATCCTGATAACCCTAGATTGCTAATGACGAGACTGCGCAGGCTATATCAGAGATCTCATCTTGATAAAATGGAAGTTAATATTTTGCGTGGCATTTTAAGTGCCGCACAGAAACACACAAAATAAGCTTGGATCAAAGTTCGGGTAAATTTGAGGTAGGATATGTTTGAAGGTGTAAAAGAAGATATAAAGAGTGTGTTTGATCGTGACCCTGCTGCGAGGAATACCTTTGAAGTTCTTACTAATTACCCGGGTCTTCATGCTCTTTTATTTCATAGATTATCGCATATGTTATGGCAAAAAAAATTATTTTGGCTTGGGCGAACGCTTTCAACATTCAGTCGATGGTTAACGGGGATTGAGATTCATCCTGGCGCAAAAATAGGGCGTCGCTTTTTCATTGATCATGGTATGGGTGTTGTTATCGGTGAAACTGCAATAATTGGGGATGACGTAACTTTGTACCAAGGTGTAACGCTTGGTGGTACAAGTTGGAATAAAGGAAAGCGACACCCAACACTAAAAAGTGGTGTAGTTGTTGGTGCGGGCGCGAAAGTATTGGGCCCATTTGAGGTTGGCGAGAATGCTAAGGTTGGCTCAAATGCAGTCGTAACAAAGGCTGTCCCTGCTGAAGCGACCGTTGTAGGAATACCTGGGCGAATTATTCTTAACACAGGCTTCGAAAAAGCAATGCCAAATGATGAAACTCGACAAAAAATGAAAGAAAATTTTGGCTTTGATGCTTATGGCTTAAGTGATGAGATGCCGGACCCTGTAGCTCGCTCAATAAGAAGTATGCTTGACCATATGCACTTAGTTGATGAGCGAATGAATTCAATGTGCGGTGCAATAAAGAAATTAGATGCTACATTCAGTAAAGATGATGTTGAATCTATAAATGAAGATGAAATGGATTGCTTCAAACAAATTAAGAATACTTGATTAAAACACTTGGTTAATACATAATTTTTGCATATTTAACATAAGAAGTAGCTTTATTTATGCGATTAACAACGAAAGGGCGATATGCAGTAACTGCAATGCTTGATTTAGCATTGCATGATCAGTCAGGCCCTGTCTCTCTGGCGGATATATCTCTAAGACAAGGTATTTCGTTGTCTTATTTAGAGCAGCTATTTTCTAAACTTAGGAAGCAAAATCTAATAAATAGTATTAGAGGGCCTGGTGGCGGTTATCAGCTTCAGCAGCCTACTTGTGATATTTCTATTGCTGATATTATTGATGCTGTTAATGAGTCAATAGATACAACGCGTTGTCGAGATAAACGAGGGTGTCAGGACGGTGAAAAATGTCTGACACACCATTTATGGTCAGATCTAAGTAAACAAATACACTCCTTTTTAAGTGAAATAACGCTTGAGAGTTTAATGAGTAAGCGTGAAGTTCAGGCCACTTCAGCTAGACAAAATCGTACTACAGGCTTGATCTCTTCTCAGCTTTTAGATATTTAATGTCAAAGAACTTTCTTTATGAAGAATAAATTAATTTACCTCGATTATGCAGCAACCACACCTGTTGATCCTCGTGTTGCTGAAAAATTATCTCAGCACCTCACAATGGACGGAGTTTTTGCAAACCCTGCATCCCGCTCTCATATGTATGGTTGGCAGGCAGAAGCTGCGGTTGAGCATGCTCGAAAACAAGTGGCAAGCTTGTTAAATGCTGATACAAGAGAAATTGTATGGACTTCTGGTGCTACAGAGGCGAATAACCTAGCGATTAAAGGGGTTGCCGAGGCTCGACAAGATCGTGGTAAGCATTTAATTACCTCACACTCCGAACATAAAGCAGTTATAGATTGTTTTAAATATCTTGAAAGTAAGGGGTTTGAAGTGACTTGGTTAAACCCTGATTCGAATGGTGAGGTGGTGTGTGAAGCGGTTCGTGCTGCTATCAGAGAAGATACTATTCTAGTTTCATTGATGCATGTTAATAATGAGACAGGTGCTATCAATGATGTGTATGAAATCGGACGTATCTTAAAACAAAAAGATATAATTTTTCACATCGATGCAGCGCAAAGTGCAGGAAAGTTGCCGATAGATACCAAAACTTTAGATGCTGATTTAATATCTACTTGTGCGCATAAAATCTATGGGCCAAAAGGGGTTGGGGCTCTATACGTTCGAAGGCGTGACGGTTTTGTATTGCCGGCACAAATTCATGGTGGTGGTCATGAAAGAGGTATGCGTTCAGGTACGCTACCAACGCATCAAATAGTTGCGATGGGTGAATCGTTTGAAATTGCTCAGGTGTGTATGAGTGATGAGCAGTCTGCGATATTCAAACTTAAGCAAATGTTCTTAGATGAGCTAATTGGTCAAGTCAATTTCAAGATAAACGGTGATGTTACGCGGAGTATTTCAGGGATTCTGAATCTGTCGTTTCCTGATAAAGACGGACAGACTTTATTGTCTGCATTGCCTAAGTTAGCAATATCTTCCGGGTCAGCCTGCACATCAGCAACGATGTCCCCATCGCATGTTTTAAAATCAATGGGAGTGGGGGATGATTGTGCGCTGGGTGCACTGCGCTTCTCGTTCGGAAGATTTACCACAGAAGAGGATGTTATATCCGCTGCAGATATGTTGAAGTCGGTTTTACATCGAATGACTTAAGTTTGTGGCTAGTGGTGATATGAAAATAACGGCTGATATTTACTTTCCTCTATATAATTCAAAGTATTTTAGCGCTAAGTTGAATAGTTGGCGTGAAAGATGTCTTTCTGCTGCTTAGGCTAGTATAATTTCGCCTCAAATTTTGAAGTGTTCGTTTCCTGTACTTTTTAGTATTTGGTAGGACGCATATTTACTAATTTTTTGGAGAATATAACCATGGCAGTAGAACGCACTCTTTCTATTATTAAACCCGATGCAGTTGCTAAAAACGTGATCGGAAAAATCTACAGCCGCTTTGAGTCAAAAGGCCTTCAAATCGTTGCATCAAAAATGCAGCAGTTATCAAAAGAAAAAGCTGAAGGTTTCTATGCTGAGCATAAAGAACGTCCTTTCTTTGGTGATTTGGTCGCGTTTATGACCTCTGGCCCAGTTGTTGTACAAACACTAGAAGGCGAAGATGCAATCGCTGTACATCGTGACCTTATGGGAGCAACAAACCCTAAAGAAGCTGCTGAAGGTACTATTCGTGCAGACTTTGCTGAATCAATTGATGCAAATGCTGTTCATGGTTCAGATTCTCCTGAATCAGCTGCGCGTGAAATTGCATACTTCTTTTCTAATGAAGATCTTTGTTCTAGAAGCTAAGTTCTAAAAGCGTTATCAAATAAAGCAGGTCTCCTAGGAACCTGCTTTTTGCATATTCAAGAGTACTGAAATGGTTAAAGAAAACATCAAAATCAATTTGCTGGGCTTGTCTCGCGACAAGCTAATAAATTTCTTTGCTGAAATAGGTGAAAAGCCTTTTCGAGCAAAACAAATAATGCAATGGATACATCAGTATGGTGTACATGATTTTGATGAAATGACTAATATAAGTAAAAGCTTAAGGGAAAAACTTAAAGGTATATCTAAGATTGAGGGGCCTGAGATTGTACTGCAAAACATCTCATCTGACGGTACTCGAAAATGGGTAATGAAAATGCCAGGGGGCAGCAGTATAGAAACTGTCCTGATTCCTGAAGGAGACCGTGGTACGCTTTGTATTTCTTCACAAATTGGGTGCGCCCTTGATTGTAGTTTCTGTTCTACCGGAAAGCAGGGTTTTAATCGAAACTTGAGTACTGAAGAAATTGTTGGGCAGATATGGAATGCCATCGCGTCGTTTGATAATTTGGACCGAGTTAAAGATAGACCAGTTACTAATGTCGTTTTTATGGGGATGGGTGAGCCTTTACTTAATTTTGATAATGTAATGGACGCTATTAGCATAATGATGGATGATTTTGCGTATAGTATATCTAAAAAACGTCTAACAATTAGTACTGCTGGTGTTGTTCCTGCGATTGATAAAATGTGCGGACTCACTGATGCATCTATCGCTGTTTCACTCCATGCACCTAATGATGAGTTAAGAAATCAGCTAGTCCCGGTAAATAAAAAATACCCGATTAAGGTACTCCTTGATTCGGTTCGTAATTATTTGGATCAACTTTCTGATAAGCGTAAAGCAACAATTGAATACACATTGATTGCAGGTATCAATGATCGGAAAATACATGCATCACAGTTAATTAATTTATTGAAAGATGTTCCGTGTAAAATTAACCTGATCCCGTTTAATCCTTTTCCAGGCTCAGGTTACAAAAAGCCATCTAATACAGAGGTTCGTTTTTTTCAAGACATGTTGATCAATGCTGGTTATATTACGACAGTAAGAACAACGCGTGGCGACGATATCGATGCAGCTTGTGGTCAGCTTGTTGGAAAAGTAGAAGACCGTACACGTCGAAGTGCGCGTTATATTGAACTACAAGAATTAAAAAACTAAATTGATAATTAATATGAAACTCGCTCAAGCAACCCTACTGATTATAGTGTTCGTATTTACTTTAAATGGATGCGTCACAACATCAAATAGTTCTTTATCAAAAAAAGCAGATCCTGTTGCAGCTGTAGAGCGCTATGTTCAGCTTGGGTTAGAGTACATTAAACGTGATGATTTATTTCGTGCACGTAAACATATTTTAAGAGCATTAGAGATTAATGAGGATAATGCACCTGCAAATGCCGCACTAGGTCTTATTTCTCATCAAGATGGAGAATTTAAGGAAGCAGAAACCTTGTTTCTTAAAGCTTTATCTCTGGATGAAACTTTTACTCGTGGTAGAACTTATTATGGCGCCTTTTTGTTTTCACAGCAGCGTTTTCAAGAATCATTAGCTCAATTTGAACTTGCTTCAAAAGACCCCGGCTACATAGGGCGGGCTCAAATATTTACGAATATTGCACTTTGTAATATTAAATTAGAAAATTATGACGATGCGCTTACAGCTTATGATAAAACTTTGAGACTTGATCGCTCGAATGGTCGCGCACTTTCAGGTATTACTGAGTTATTAATTCAACAAAAGAACTACCAGCGCGGCCAACAATATTATAATCGTTTGGTTCGTTTAATACGGCAGCAGGGACTCCAACATTCAGCACAAAGTCTCTGGCTTGGCATTCGAATTGCTGACTATTTTCAAAGTGAAGAACAAAAGGCTAGTCTGGTTATGTTATTAGAGAACCTATACCCAGACTCAAATGAATATGCACAATACTTAAAGCGTGAACAAGCGAGAAATACAGATGCCTGAGTCTTCACAAGACTTATCTAATGCTTCAATATCTGACAAAGATACAAATGAGAGTTCTGGGTTTGTTGCAGACCCAACAATTGATTCTCATCCCGGTCGTATATTGCGTGCAGCTAGGGATGAACTGAACTATTCAGCTGAACAAATAGCTCAAGAATTGCACTTAAGGCCTTCTGTTGTGTTAGCAATGGAGGAGGAACAATATACTGAGTTTAGTAGTGATGTGTTCTTAAAAGGGTATTTTCGCTCATATTGTCGCTTAGTTAACCTCCATGAGGAGCGCATGGTTGAGTTGCTGGATGTTCAACTTAAACTCCGCCAAAAAGATTATGATGAAGCAGAGTTAGTTTTAAAAAAAGGTAGGCAGTTCAAAAAGCGAAAGAAAGCACTATTAGCTTTAATACTTGTTTTGGTTATTTTAGGGGCTTCAGCTTTTATACTTAGTATATTTTATCAAGAGTCTGCGCCCATTTCGAAGCCTGTTCCATCCTTAAATACGTCAACAGAGTCTGCAGATGACTTTTCTCCAAATAATATAAAAGCGCCAGAATCTGGTCTTTCATTTAAAAAACCAAAGAACCTCTCATCTACCGAAGCTACAATACCTTTGGAAAGCGAAGCTGCTTTAGAAGTTGCCAAAAAGAGAATCACGGTAAGTGAGCCAAAGAAGAATGAGATTGAAGAAAAACTTGAAATTAGTGATGTTTCAACTGTGTCTCAAATGTCGGCAGAACCGTCCATGTTTGAAGCAACTTTTTCAGGTGACTGTTGGTTTAAATTTGTTGATGCAAATCAAAAAACTATATTTGCTGCTTTAAAACATGCAGGCGATCATGTTTCATACTCAGGGCTTGCCCCTTTTAAAGTTGTATTAGGTGATGCTTCAAAAGTAAATTTAACATTTGAAGGGAAATCAATAAATTTACGTTCTCATACGGCAAGAAATGGCCGAGCACAATTAACTCTCCGAAAAGGCTAAGGTAGAAAGTATGAAGTTTGAATCACCGATTGTGCGCCGTAAGTCAAAGAAAATTTGGGTTGGTGATGTGGCTGTTGGCGGAGATGCTCCTATAGCAGTTCAAAGCATGACAAACACAGACACGCTTGATGTTGACGCTACTGTAGCCCAAATTAATGAATTACAGACTGCTGGCGCGGATATTGTTCGCGTTTCGATACCCTCTTTAGAGGCAGCAGAAAGCTTTAAACTAATTAAGCAGAAAACGAGTATTCCCTTAGTCGCAGATATTCATTTTGACTATAAAATTGCTCTGAAGGTAGCTGAGTATGGTGTAGATTGCTTACGTATAAATCCCGGAAATATCGGTAAAGAAGAAAGAATTAAGGCCGTTATAGATTGCGCAAAGAAATATAATATACCAATCCGAATAGGTGTTAATGCTGGTTCGCTTGAAAAAGACATCCAAAGAAAATACGGTGAACCTACGCCAGATGCACTAGTAGAATCGGCAATGCGTCATGTTGAAATATTGCGCAGATACGATTTTGACAACTTCAAAGTAAGTCTTAAAGCCTCAGACGTTTTTATGACTGTGGCTGCTTACAGAATTATCGCAGATCAAATAGAACAACCTATACATTTGGGCATTACCGAAGCGGGCGGGCTTAGAGCCGGCGCGGTTAAATCTTCTGTTGGTTTAGGGATGCTTTTAATGGATGGCATTGGCGACACTATTCGTGTTTCACTTGCTGCAAATCCTGTTGAAGAAATTAAAGTCGGTTTTGATATATTAAAGAGTCTTAGAATTCGAGCAAAAGGCATAAATTTCATAGCTTGTCCTAGCTGCTCGCGTCAAAATTTTGATGTTGTTCAAACAATGAATGATCTGGAAGAACGTTTAGAGAATGTAACAACTGCCTTAGATGTTGCAATCATTGGTTGTGTTGTCAATGGTCCTGGTGAAGCGCGTGAAGTAGATCTTGGTCTTACCGGAGGGTCTCCTAATAACTTATTATATTTAGACGGCAAACCTCATCATAAGGTCAATAATGACAACTTAGTTGACGAACTTGAAAAAAGCATTCGTGAGCAGGTTAGACTGAAAGAAATTGAACAAGAAAAACTGATTGTTAAATCCTGACTATAAAAACACTTATGCATAATAAAATTTACAATTAATAAGGAATATTTTTTTGGCAAAAATCCAAGCAATTCGTGGTATGAATGACTTATTGCCGCAACAGTCACCTGTTTGGCAATATTTTGAAAATCATGTCAAAAAAGTTTTATCACTTTATGGCTACAATGAAATTCGTATGCCTGTTGTTGAGAAGACTGAGCTGTTTAAGCGCTCTATTGGTGAAGTAACTGATATTGTCGAAAAAGAAATGTACACATTTGATGACCGTAATGGCGATAGTTTAACACTGCGTCCGGAAGGGACTGCGTGTTGTGTTAGAGCAGCTGAACAGCATGGTTTGCTTTATAATCAGACTCAAAAACTCTGGTATGCTGGCCCAATGTTTCGTTATGAGCGGCCCCAGAAGGGGCGTTATCGTCAGTTTCATCAAATTGGTGTCGAATGTTTTGGTTTTAAAGGCCCTGATATAGATGCTGAATTAATTATGATGACAGCACGCCTTTGGAAAAACTTGGGTTTAATGGATTATGTGTGTTTAGAAATAAATACCTTGGGTTTACCTGAGGAGCGTCTAGCCTTCAAGAATGAATTAGTACGATATTTAGTGCAATTTGAATCAGAGCTTGATGAAGATAGTAAACGTCGTTTAACGAGTAATCCTCTCAGAATTTTAGATAGTAAAAATCTGAGAACTCAAGAGATTCTCGATGGTGCACCGAAGTTATCAGATTTTCTTCAAGAAGAATCAAGAGGTGATTTTGAAAACTTATTATCACTTTTGGATTTTGCAGAAATTCCTTATAAGGTTAACACTCGATTAGTTCGTGGTTTGGATTATTATTCCAAAACAGTCTTTGAATGGGTTACCGATGCATTGGGAGCACAAGGTACTGTATGTGCTGGCGGACGCTATGATGGTTTGGTCGCACAAATGGGCGGCAAATCAACACCTGGTGTTGGTTTTGCTATGGGCGTTGAGCGTTTAGTTCTCATGCTGGAAGAGTTATCCTTGATACCTTCAGAAGTACATCAGCAGGTAGATGTGTATGTTGTTGCTGCAGGCGAGGGAACTTTGCAAAAAGCTTTTAAATTATCAGAAGAGCTTCGGGATGCTGGTGGCTATAAAGTATTGCAAAATACTGGCGGTGGTAGCTTCAAAAGCCAGATGAAAAAAGCAGATAAATCAGGCGCAAAAATAGCCTTAATACTCGGTGAGCAAGAAGTTCAAGATAATACAGTTGTCATCAAACCTTTGTTCGGCGATGCTAAGCAAGTCAGTATTCAGCATATTGACCTTATAAATGAATTAAATAATTTTTTACAATAGTGTAACAGGAGTAAAACGTGAGCGACTACAGCACAGAAGAAGAACAAATTGCCGCAATAAAGAACTGGTGGAAAAATAATGGTAGTTCATTATTAGTTGGTGTCGGTGTGGCGCTGATTATCGTATTTGGTTGGAAAGCTTACCAAAGTAGCGTTGTTCAAGATAAAACTGAAGCCTCAGTGCTTTATCAACAGCTGATTACTGCAGCCACAGCAAACGATTTTAATGAAGAAGAGGGGTCAACGGTTAACTATTTGGCAAAGGAACTTAAAAGTAAATTTACAAGTTCAGAATACGCCATTTATGCTGCTATGTTTATAGCTAAAGAAAGCATAGCAGATAGTAATTTTGAGCAAGCAAAAAAAGAATTAAATTGGATTATTTCCAATACTGATGATCTACGTCTTATTCATATTGCTAACGGGCGTATTGCTAGAATTCTATCTATTGAAGGCGATAACGATTCAGCCTTAAAACTACTTGTTGCAACTGATCCAGCTTTTGAAGCGAGTTATCAGGAAATAATTGGCGATATACATAAGCGTTCAAATGATCAGCAAGCAGCTATTGAGGCTTATACTAAAGCTTACAAGTTAGTGAAAAGTACACCTCAAGCTCTACCTTTACTTGCCGTTAAATTGTCAAACTTGGGTATTGATCCTGAAACTCTTTAATATGAATTTACACGCTATAATGACTATCCTACGTTTAAGCACCCTTAAGCTTGGTTTATTTACTTTTTTTGTTTCCTTACTGCTTGCATGCAGCACTGACAATGTAAATGAACCCACTGTGCTTGAGAAAATGCGCGATAAAGTGAAAATAGAGCGTATTTGGAAAACATCAGTAGGAAGCGGTGATGATGAGTTGATGTTACAGTTAACCCCTGTCATAAATGGCGAACTCATTTACAGCTTAGATGTTAATGGCCTTTTAACGGTACTAAATCGTCTAACTGGTAAAAAAGTATGGACTCGTGAACTGGAAGAGCGGGTAAGTTCAGGGCTTGAAATAGACTCGCAACGTCTATTTTACGCCACTTTTCAGGGTGAACTCGTTTGTTTAGATCTACAAAATGGGAATGAGATATGGCGTCGACAGCTCACAAGTGAAGCCATTTCTGCACCAGCAAGTAATGACCGTATGGTTGTAGTGCAAACAATTGATGGTAAATTATTTGCATTTGATACGACGGAAGGCATAAAACGCTGGCGCTACGATAGTGTTGGTCCAATTTTATCTCTTCGAGGGACGCCCAGTCCTTTAGTTAGTAAAAAGTATACAATTACTAGTTTTGCTAATGGTGAAATGTTGGCCTTTGATAATAAAAATGGTAGCCCGTATTGGAAGGCTATTATTGGTTTACCTCAAGGCCGTACTGAGCTTGAACGTTTAGTAGACGCAGATGGCCAGGCAGTTGTTGATGGAGAACGAGTTTATACAGTGGCATATCAAGGAAACCTTGTAGCACTTAATGCTGCTACTGGTGGTGAAGTTTGGTCAAAGCCGGTGTCGTCCTATAATGGTGTAGCCGTTGGTTTCTCACAAGTTTATGTTGCGAATGCCGATGGTGAAGTCATCGCCTTTAATAAACTCAATTCAAATGAAACTTGGCGAAATGAAAAACTTAAATATCGTCGGATTTCGACTCCAACAGTTGTTCAAAATATGATTGTAGTGTCGGATTTTGAAGGCTATTTACATTTTATATCTCAAGTTAATGGCGAAATTGTAGCCCGTAAATATCCTGATAGCGATGGCGTGATGGGTGATGTACTTGTTGCAGACGACATACTGTATGTTTATGCACGCTCAGGCGACATAGTTGCCTATCGTATTTTTAATTAGTAATTTAGTAAGTTGTTTAATTGGATAAAGGCGTTTTAATGATTCCTGTAATTGCGTTAGTTGGACGCCCAAATGTTGGTAAGTCGACTCTTTTTAATCGCTTGACGAGAACGCGTGATGCGATTGTAGCTGATTTTCCCGGTTTAACTCGTGACCGAAAGTATGGAAGAGGTGTAGCTTTAGATAAAAGCTTTATTACGATTGATACTGGCGGTATTAGTGGTGATGAAGAAGGAATCGATGCTGAAATGGCAAATCAGTCTTTGTTAGCTATTGCTGAAGCCGATCTGATTTTCTTTGTTGTTGATGCTCGCGCAGGGTTAACACCAACAGATGAGAGTATAGCGCGACATATTCGACAAACAGGTAAGCCTTATACTTTGGTTGTCAATAAAATTGATGGTTTAGATGCAGATGTAGCAGGGGCGGATTTTTATGCGCTTGGAATGGACACCTTAAGGTTCACTGCAGCAGCGCATAATAGAGGTGTTACCTCTCTAATTGAAGAAACAATGGCGGCTTTTCCCGAGCAAGATGAAGAAACTAATGAGGAGGAAAATGGTTGTAAAATTGGTATTGTAGGTCGGCCTAATGTCGGGAAATCGACTTTAGTTAATCGTTTGCTAGGCGAAGAGCGTGTTGTTGTTTTTGATGAGGCAGGTACAACCCGTGACAGCATTTATATCCCTTATGAACGGCGTGACCAGCCATACACCTTGATAGATACTGCCGGTGTCAGAAGACGCAAAAATATTAAAGAGTCTGTTGAAAAATTTTCAATTATTAAAACTCTACAAGCAATTGAAGATGCTAATGTAGTTGTTGTTGTCATCGATGCTAGAGAAGGGGTGGTTGAGCAGGACCTACATCTCATTGGCTTTGCAATGGATGCTGGCCGAGCTTTATTAATTGCTGTCAATAAGTGGGATGGAATGACGCAAGATGATAAAACTTCGGTTAAACGTGAGCTAGATCGCCGGTTAGATTTCTTGGATTACGCGCCTATTCACTTTATTTCTGCGAAACATGGAACGGGCGTTGGCGACTTGTATAAGTCGATTGATCAAGGTTATGAGTCTGCTTTTGCTAAATGGTCAACGAATCGTTTGACTGAATTATTGACTGATATTGTTTCTGATCATCAGCCTCCAATGGTGAGAGCTAGAAGAATTAAGCTTCGTTATGCTCACCAAGGCGGGTCAAATCCACCTATTATTGTGGTTCATGGAACTAAGACATCCGATATCCCAGATAGCTATAAGCGTTATTTAGAAAATACTTTCCGAAAAGTATTGAAGATAAAGTGTACCCCCATTCGTTTTCAATTTAAATCAGGTGATAACCCTTATTCCAAGCCTAGTCACATGTTAAGTGAAAAAGAGCGCGCCAAAAAAGTACGTAAATTTAAGACAAAGGAATACGGAACTAGAAGGGGTAAGAACTCTACTCGAAATCGTACTGGTAAAGCACCATAAAGAGTTTGTTTATAATATGAAACCAAATAAACCTCAAGACATTCAGGTATGCCCTGAATGCGGGGGAAGCAATGCATGTCAAAGTGCAGCAGTGTCTGGCACCAAATTTAGCTGTTGGTGCCAAGAAGTTGTTCTTTCTGAAAGTGCTCGTTCAGAGCTAGAAAAGCGTGGGTTATCTAAAGGGTGTTTATGTCAGGCTTGTCTTAAGTTATTGAATGATAACGATAATGAGGCTGATGCCTAATTTAAATCATTAAAGTTAATCAAGCGCCTAAAATACTTTGCCCACATACACGTAATACATTACCGTTCAACCCTTGGGAAGCCGGATGACAAAAAAGGCTGACGCTTTCAGCAATATCAAGTGTTAGCCCACCTTGCGATAATGTGTTCATACGTCGGCCAAGCTCTCTTGTCATAAATGGAATCTGTCCAGTCATTTTCGTTTCGATAAACCCTGGTGCAATTGCATTAATGGTTAAATTGTTTTCACTTGTTTCAGCCATTGCTTTGACATAACCAGCGATACCAGCTTTAGAGCAAGCGTAATTTGTTTGACCAAAATTACCTGCAATGCCAGAAATAGATGAAATGCATACAATGCGAGCGCTGGAGCTGAAAGCCTTCTTTTCTAATAACAGTTGGTTGATTTTAGTTACAGTTGTAAGATTGATATTGATAACCTGATTCCAAAAATGTTCTGGCATCTTACCGAGTGTTTTATCCCTCGTGATACCAGCATTATGAACGATGATATCAATCACCCCTAATTGTGAACTAACGGTGTTTAATATTTGTTCTGCGGCATCGTCAGAATTTAAATCCAGAGCTAGACTATGACCACCAATTTCATTTGCCAGCTTTTTTAAAGTGGGTTCATTGGCTGGAATATCCAAGCAAATAACACATGCGCCATCACGTGATAGCACCTTAGCTGTTTCTTTTCCTATTCCTTGCGCTGCCCCAGTGACGATGGCTGTTTTGCCTTTTAGAGGTGTGCTCCAATCAATTTTTTTATTCTTCGCTGTTGTTCTGTTTAACTCTACTGTTTGACCTGTAACAAACGCAGATTTTTCAGTTAGTAGAAAATATAGCGCAGATTTTATTTGCCGCTCAGCTCCTTTCTCTAATAATATTAAGTTGCAAGTGGAACCTTTTTTACCTATCTCTTTTGAAAGTGATTTAACAAAACCAGACAAAGCTGCGTGTGCCGATGATTGTACAGGTGTGTCGCTGGTCTTTGGCAGCTGGCCAACGATAACAATTTTCCCATTTGTTTTGATTCTGCGAACAATAGGATGGAAAAAATGGTAGAGCGCTTCTAAGTCTTCAGGTGTTTTAAAGCCTGTTGCATCAAATACAACAGATTTAAAGCGTTGGGAATCTAGAAGGTCTAAATTAATTTGTTCGGTATTGCTGTTTGTTTGGAGTTGAACAAATGTTTGAGTGCTTTTATTCGTCTTTGGGAAGAGTATTTTGATAGATTCTACATCCAATGACTTCGTTATCATTTTGAAAGCAAAGTTGTTTTTCGTTCCTGCAATGAGTACTCTTCCATTAGGGCTTGAAAGGCAAGTATTAGGCGTTCTCATTAAACTGGTTGGTTTGGGTAGGTTTAAAGCTTGGAATATGTTTCTACCAACTTGAGATGTTGCAAGCTTTAAATATAAATCATTCATTATTTGCCATACCTGATTATTTTGAGAGTGGATGTTATTGTGGCTTTTTTTTATGTTAATTAAAACCTGATTTGTTATAGGGACTCTAAAAATAAATGAATAATAAAACGCATTCAGATAAACCAGTATTAAATGCAGACTACGCGTCACAATGGATTGAGTATTTAAAGAAAAAAAACACCATATTAAACATAATCTGGCCCTTGTTATTGGTCTCAACGATTCTGTGTGCAGTGGCAGTATTTTATTTTTTTCAGCTGTCACAATCTTCAGACCAGCGACATAAACTTGTAGGCCAGAAAATTCTTAATGTTCAGTCTGAATTAAAAATCTCTCAAGGTAAAACAAAATCTATTGAAGCTGAACTCCTGAAAAGTCAACTTGAAAAGAAATCACTTCAAGAAGATATGTCGTTATTGGTAACGGCTAAAACCACGTTAGAGCAACAAAAAGGTGACTCTGTTTCACAGCTTGATTTGAGTAGCCAGATTGTAGCGACATTGAAAGAAAATGTGAGCGCATTAATATCAGAAAAAGAACTCGTCATGACCTCGTTAAATAAAGCAAAAACTTTGTTATTAGTGCAAGCAAAAAATAATCAGATTGAACTTGATGATTTTGCCTCGAAGTCAAAAGAAAATGCAAAAGCCCGATTTAATTTGCAAAAGAAACTAAATGATAGAAAAGTAGCTTTTGAAGCACTTATGAATCGTCAAAAGGAAATGCAAGTTGAAATGAATCGATTGGCGGATTTGGTTCAAAAGCAGCAAAGCGACATGGATGCTGACAGTAAAGATAAAAAAGCTATCGAGAAAAAACTACAAGAGTCACAAGCAGCAGTAGAAACTCTACAGAATGAATATTCGGTATTACAAAAAAACTTAAAACTAGTTGTAGCGCCCATTTCAGCAACGTCGGCTAAGCCTAAGCCAGCGGTATCTGCAGCTGAAAATAAGGTGAGTGCTAATGATGGCTTGGATGAAATACGTGCGCCGGTTACAGTTAAGAAGCCGAACGCTAAAAATAACAAAAGCAACTCAGGCGCTGCTTTTGATTTCAACCAAATTAGCTTAGATAACCCTTAGTTATAAATGAGAATAATTAACAGCACCCCCCTGAGCTATTATCACTGATTACCAACTGATCAAAGGGGAGTGTGGTACCGCAGTCACCAAAAATACCATAGTGATTTTCAAAGGAACCGATAAACTCAAAATGAGTTTTAAACCTTGTCTCATGCAGCATTAGCCAAGTATTCCCACACACAGGAAATACCTTACCCTTTTCAATCAAATGATGTTTGTCTAAAACAAAATGCTCTTCAGAATTCAGAATTCCGCCACGGTAAATAACTGCTTGACCATAATCTTCACAAAACGGTTCTAGGCCTTCTATTTTAAATAATCGGTAAGTGGCTGAGTAAAAACCGATATGGCCTATTTTATTTTGAACCGCCTCATTTTCAATTGTGATGACGTCATCTTCTACAAGCCTAGGGTCTAAAAAACCTACCTTTTTAGCCAGATTTTCAAAGTCATTCCAATATAACGCACCACTTAAACATTCACCGTAAAGAACTGGATCATTAACAAGTTCATCTGGAACTCGGCGGTCAGAGTAAACATCTGAAAAGTAAAGCTCGCCTCCAGGCTTTAATAACCTGAATGCCTCCTTTAAAACGGCTTCTTTATCTGGAGAAAGGTTGATGACACAATTTGAAACAATAATATCAAAGCTGTTATCGGGTAAATCTAACTCATCCAGCTTTTCAATGTAACCAAGACGAAACTCTGTGTTTTTGTTCGAGTAACCAAATTTATCGCAATGGTACTGCTCATGTTTTAAGGCAACAGCTAGCTGTTCTTCGGTCATGTCAACGCCGAGGATACGACCATTTTCACCGACCCATTGAGATAAAACGTAGCAGTCACGGCCAGATCCACTGCCTAAGTCCATTATATGCATGTTTTCAAGCAATTGTGGTGCAATCAGGCCGCAACCGTAATAGCGACTCAAAACCTCGTCATGAACGTTAGCAAGCGCTACTTTTACATGTCGTGGCAAGCTACTACTTGTACAGCATGCATTAGTTTTAAGGTCATCGGTTTGTTGTAGGACTTTACCATAGTAATTTTGTACATCTTCATGCATAAGTTATTTCTCTTTTGCGAGTATTTATAGTTTTAAATTAAGGTTTAAAAGTTATAGAAGAGACATTGAGTTTAAAAAATAGTTCAAGTCTAACAGATCTGTAAATTAGCACTCTTTGTTCTTTGAATATATAGCGTCTGTGGCCTATCCTCAAATCATGTCCTAAATTAAGTCGGCTTAGTATTATGAGGTCTGAGGTGACTTTTGTCGTTAGCGTATCGAGTGGTTAAATCAGTATGAGTGATAGCAGTTTTGATTACCTGGGTGGTAATTACTATATCAGTGCAGCTAGCCTGCTTTTGGAATTTCGAAATTTTGTCGATTCTCATCCAGTGCTCTTTAAAATTATGTCGCTAACCCATGTTGGCCTCAGTTAGTCTTATATTGCGAGGAATTAGAGCAAAACACCGATATTATGCGCGCAATAACGCGAATACATACCAGCTCTCAAATTGAATTTGAAAGAGCTTTATTCTGTAGTTGGGGGAGCCTGCTTGTAGCCCGTATTCTTAATTTGGATACAATTCACCAACGAGCCCTATTTTACGCTGGTTTATTACAGGATTTAGGTAAGTATGCGCTAAATGAAGAATCGTTTAGTATTACTTCAAATTCAAATGTCTCGTTTCTAACAAGTAAGCCTGAGAATGATGAGTGTTTGCATGCTTTGATGAGTAGCACGTACTTAGAGGATATTTTAACCGATATTGAAGGTGTAAATGACTTGATTCTAAACCATCACGCAAAAGATGATGGGACGGGCTACCCAAGTCATGTAAGTGAATCTCAACTTAATGTTGATAACCAGGTTCTAATTGTTGCTAATGAAATAAGCGATCGCTTGGATCAGTTAGGTGGGCATAATCAGATTGCAGAAGTGTTGCCTAACCTCAAATTAGGGCGCTTACTTTATTTTACCAAAGCGCAAAATGCATGGCTTTCTTTGCTTGAGCCTCATACCTCATTCGGGCAGGTTGAAGTTGACCCTTATACTAGTGATGAGCTAAAAATCAAGGGAAGAAAACTCGAAAACCTTTTATCGTGTTTATTAAATGTAAGTGGGGATCTTCTTCCGTATGATTTTAATTTAACCGTTCATGGTCTTCGATCAATGATTCGGAAATTAGCCAGTCTTTTTACAGATACAGGCATCTTCGATACGTCAATTTTTGATAGTGCGGAGCAAATACCTAAAGAGATCATTAATGAAGTTTATTTTCTTTTTAAGGGTTTACCTGAAATATTAATGCGTTGCATGTACTTTGTTGATGATATTCTAAAATCAAAAAAGTATGATTCAAATATAAATGTGGCATTACTAAGCGAATGTAGGGAATTACTTCATAAAAATATAAAAAATCTCGAAGGTCGCCGTTGTAATATATTTACATAAGACCTTAAAATATTTCACACTCCCCGTAGATATTCTTCTCAATAAAATACTTAGGTTATTACATGCAAGCCAAATTTAATCAGGCTCTAGCGCTTCATCAGGCTGGAAAATTTCAACAAGCTGAAGTTCTTTATCGGCAATTGCTTCAAAATGAAATAAACCATCCGGTAATTAATGCTCGTTTAGGAATGTTACTACACCAAACTCATCGTAATTCCGAAGCGCTAGTCCTGCTTAAAGTTTCGATTAAGGCTTTACCTAATGAGTATGACCTACTAATGCAAGGCATTAACGTTGCCACACAATTAGCAGAAAATAAGTTGGCAGAGCAATGGCTTCGTCTCGCTATAGGAATAAAACCTAATGACATTAAACCACTTGAACAACTGGCTGGTGTTTTGGTGGGTGACCACAGAGAAAAAGAAGCGCTTGAGGTCACTAAAAAAATCATTAAATTAGACCCCGCTAGTGCCAGTGCTTATAACTTGAAGGGCTTGGCTTTAAGTCGTTTGGGTGATACTGAAAAGGGCTATAAAGCTTTCCAGAAATCAATAAAAATGAACCCAGGGCAATTAGCTGTTGTCCGAAATTTAATCCTGTATGGTAAAAACAAGAAGGAGCCAATTCTTGATAGTTTGATTCCACAATTTGAGCAGCGTGTAAATCAGCATAATCAACCAAATGTCGTTCAAATGAATATGGCGTACATTTTATCAATGTATTTTGAAAAAAAGAGTAATGAAAAAACCTACTCGCCACAAAAAACATTTAAGTATCTAAAAATTGGTAATGATGCAAAGCTTCAAATGGCGCCCTACAACCATAAAAATACTCAGAATTTATTCTCTCAATTAGTAGGCTATTTTGATGAAGATTTCAAAAATAGCTTTAATGGATTGGGCTTGTCCAATGCTTCACCTATTTTCATTTTAGGCATGCCGCGCTCAGGTACTACATTGATCGAACAGATTCTATCGAGCCACTCCCTAGTTGGAGCGGAAGGTGAGATTAATGACTTAAGTCAAAGTATGGCGGTACATCAGTTTATTGGTAAGGATCAAACAAAGAGTGAGGCGGTAAAGGCGTGTATTGATACGATGCAACTTTATATCGATAGGGTTCGTAGTCGCCAAGAAAAAACCTACTTTACCGATAAGATGCCATATAACTTCATGTTTATTGGTTTAATTGCACTAGCACTGCCAAATGCAAAGATCATCCATTGTACACGTGACCCCTTAGAAACTTGTTTTTCAATTTATAAGCAGAATTTCAGTGGTAATCATGCTTATTCTAATGGCCTTAAAGAACTCGGTCAGTATTACAACTTATATCAATCTTTGATGAATCATTGGCAGGACTTATTTGGTGCGCAGATTTTTGAAGCAAATTACGAAAAAATGGTCGATGACTCAGAGAAAGAAATAGAAAGGCTGTTAGATTTTTGTGGCCTAGAGAAAGAGTCTGACTGCTTCGAATTTCATAAAAATAAAAGAGCCGTACGTACTGCAAGTGTTGCTCAGGTTAGACAACCTATCTATCGTGACGCAATGAAAGCATCAATACCTTATTTGGAGTATTTAAAGCCGCTGATTGAAGCACTTAAAAGTGAAGAAGGCACGGAATTGAAGGTCTAATTGAAAGAGGGGACAGGAACGACCAGAAATCGTTCCTGTATGACTTAGCGTCTTCTAAATAATGGCTTGTCTTGAACTGTGGCGGCTTGATAGCACTCTGAGAAATCATTCAGGCCCGTGATCACAACTTCAGCATTTTTATCCTCACGGACAGCAAAAGAATTAAAACCGCAGCGTTTAAGATAAAACATCTGATCATGCATGATATCGCCAATTGCTCGAAGTTCACCTTTAAAACCAAGACGATCCCTTAATATTCTAGCGTACGAATAACCACGGCCATCAGCGAATTTAGGGAAATTAATAGCAATCAGACTTAGTTTTTCAATGTGTGGTGATAACTCTTCCGGTCCTTCATCGCTATCTAGCCAGATACCGATATTCTCTTTGCCAGCTAATTGTTCTGAATTTTCCAACCAATACTCTTTTGGTGTTAAAACAGTACCTTTATTTGCAAGAACCTCATCAATTTTACCAGAAAAATCCTTGTCTAGTGTTTGACTGATATTTTCAGTGAGTTCATTATTCTTAATTAGCTTTGGCATAAACACGCTCCTTAAATGGGGCCATACCGATTCGGCGGAAAGTGTCTACAAATAACTCTTCCTCAGTACGGTTTTCGGTATATACATTGATGATTTTTTCAATGACGTCGGCCATTTCAGCGCGAGCAAATGAAGGCCCTAGTATTTTACCAAGAGTAGCGTCGCGGCCGGATCGACCACCAAGTGAAACCTGATAAAATTCATCGCCGCGCTTATCTACGCCTAGCACACCAATATCGCCAACATGGTGATGTCCGCATGCATTCATGCAACCAGAAATGTTCAGGTCAATTTTTCCAAGATCATACAAGTAATCAAGATCATCAAATCTAAGTTGAATTTGCTCAGCTACCGGAATTGATTTGGCATTTGCTAAACCACAATAATCGCCACCAGGGCAGCAAATCATATCTGTTAACATGCCTAAGTTAGGCGTAGCAAAACCTAATGATTTAGCTTTTTGCCAAACTTCAAATAATTGATCTTGTCGTATATCTGCAAGTACGATATTTTGATCATGAGTCACGCGGACTTCACCAAAGCAGTATTCGTCAGCCATATCAGCAATTGATTCTAACTGCTTGTCGGTCGCATCGCCGGTAGGAACGCCAACCTTTTTAAGAGTAAGTGTAACGATTGAATAGCCGGCTATTTTATGGCTACTAACATTTCTTTTTACCCAATTTGAAAAAGCTTTATTCTCTTTCTTTGCTGTTTCAAATGAGTCGGCATTGTTTTCTAACTGGGCGTAATCTGGTGAGGTAAAGAAGCTTTTAACACGCGTTATTTCTTCTTGTGTTAATTGGCTTTCACTATCTTTATGGTGCTGCCATTCTGCTTCAACCATTTCAGCAAATTTAGCAGGGGTAAGCGCTTTGACAAGAATTTTAATTCTCGCCTTGAACTTGTTGTCTCTGCGTCCATGCATGTTATATACACGTACGATGCTATCTAGATAAGTAAGCAAATCTTTTTCAGGTAAAAAGCTTCTTATTTCAGAGCCGATTACTGGAGTTCGACCCAAACCACCACCAACAAAAACTTTAAAACCTATTTCACCTGCAGAATTCTTTATGATTTCTAGACCAATATCGTGTACTGCAATGGCTACGCGATCCGCATCAGGGCAGGCATTGACCGCTATTTTGAATTTACGGGGTAAGAAGGCAAACTCAGGGTGTAACGTTGACCATTGGCGAATTATTTCGCAATATGGGCGAGGGTCAATAACTTCATTGTCAATGACTCCTGCAAACTGATCAGAGGTAGTATTACGAATACAGTTACCACTTGTTTGGATGGAGTGCATCTCGACACTATTCAGCTCTTCCAGCATGTCAGGCACATCTTTTATTGCAGGCCAGTTAAACTGTACATTTTGACGTGTTGTAAAGTGGACATAACCTTTGTCATATTCACGACTGAGGTGCGCTAGTTTTCGGAGTTGCGTTGACGATAACATGCCATAAGGTATGGAGATTCTAAACATTGGCGCTAAACGCTGAACGTAAAGGCCATTTTGTAAACGTAGTGGTAAAAAATCATCGCCATCTAGAGTGCCATCAAAAAAACGTTCTGTTTGGCCCCGGAACTGCTGTGTTCGTTCTCTAACGATTTGTCTGTCGTATTCGTCATATTTGTACATTGTAGCTTCTCAGAAAAAGACCCTTACGCGGGCATACCAAAATTTCGGGGCGTAAGGGTATCAGTTTTTGTGGTTTCTTTAAATAAATTTGTGCTTTGACCAAGTCGTCATTAACAATTAGGTATAACTGAGTGTAGGAGATAACCATTTTTCAGCTTCTTCTAATGTCATCCCTTTTCGCTTTGCATAATGCTCAACTTGATCTTTTGTAATCTTTCCGACTGAAAAGTATTTAGATTCAGGGTGTGAATAATAGAAACCACTTACAGAAGCGGCAGGCGTCATGGCAAAATGTTCAGTTAATACAATATCACTGTGTTCTGTTGCACTTAAGAGCTCGAATAACGCGGTCTTCTCTGTGTGGTCAGGGCATGCAGGGTATCCGGGAGCAGGGCGAATACCAGAGTATTGTTCTTTGATTAAAGCTTCATTACCGAGAGATTCATCTGCTGCATAGTGCCAAAACTCCTTACGTACACGTTCATGCATGCGCTCTGCGAAAGCTTCAGCTAACCGATCAGCCAGCGCTTTGACCATGATTGAATTGTAATCATCATGATTATCTTCATAGCTTTTTGCTAATGCTTCAGTGCCGATGCCAGTAGTCACGGCAAATCCGCCAATATAATCTTCTACACCAGAGCTCTTAGGTGCAACAAAGTCTGCAAGTGAGCGCATAGTGGTTCCATTCACTTTGTCAGACTGTTGGCGAAGGTGGTGCAGTTTGATTGTGGACTCTGTTCGATCATCATTATTGAAAACTGAAATTTCATCATGATTAGTTGTATTAGCGGGCCAAAAGCCAATCACGCCTTTTGCTTTTAAGTGCTTTTCATTTATCAGCTTTTTTAGCATGACTTTTGCGTCATTGAATAGGTTGGTAGCTGCTTCACCTACTTTTTCATCGTTAAGGATTTTTGGATATTTTCCTGCTAAATTCCAAGTTATAAAGAATGGGGTCCAGTCAATATAATCTACAAGCTCTTCCAGAGGGTAGTCATCGAAGACTTTAATACCTGTGAAGCTAGGTCGAGGTGCAGAATAATTTTCCCAATCTAATTTCAGGCGATTCTGGCAAGCTTGTTCGTAGCTAAGGTATTTGGTTTTAGCTGTTCGATTTTTGCGTCGCTCACGCACAGTCTCATATTCATCTTTAGTCTTTTGTATGAAGTCAGCCTTTAAATTATCGCTCATTAGTGATGTGGCAACACTGACGCTTCGTGAGGCGTCAGTGACGTAAACTACTTGGCTATTCTGATACTGCGGGTCAATTTTAACTGCTGTGTGCGCTTTAGATGTTGTTGCTCCACCAATCATTAGCGGAATATCAAAACCCTCTCGTTGCAATTCTTTGGCAACATAAACCATTTCATCCAGCGAGGGAGTGATCAAACCACTTACACCGATTACATCAACATTGTGTTCCTTGGCTGCTTTTAAAATCTTATCAGCAGGCACCATGACACCAATATCAATTATTTCGTAGTTATTGCACTGTAAAACAACACCTACAATATTTTTACCAATATCGTGGACATCCCCTTTAGCAGTTGCCATCAAGATTTTACCCTTACTGGTTGGTGCATCACCTTTTTCAGCTTCAATAAAAGGAAGAAGGTGTGCAACCGATTGCTTCATTACACGAGCACTTTTTACTACTTGTGGCAGGAACATTTTACCCGCCCCAAATAAGTCACCTACGACATTCATACCATCCATCAATGGACCTTCAATAACGTCAATAGGGCGTTTGGCTTCAAGTCTGGCGGCTTCGGTATCTTCAACAATAAAGGTGGTGATACCTTTAACTAGCGCATGTTCAAGTCGTTTGTTGGTTGTCCATTCACGCCATTCCAGGTTTTCAGTTTGCGCTTGTTTTTTTGAGCCTACAAACTGATCTGCTATTTCAAGAAGCCGGTCTGTTGCATCATCGCGACGATTTAAAACGACATCTTCGACACGTTCTTTAAACTCAGGCTCTATGTCATCATAAATAACTAATTGACCCGGGTTGACGATTCCCATATTCATCCCGGCTTTGATGGCGTGATATAAAAATACAGAGTGAATGGCTTCTCGCACGGCGTCATTTCCCCGGAATGAGAATGAAACGTTACTAACACCGCCTGATACGCTTGCGTAAGGTAAATTTTGACGTATCCAGCGTGTCGCTTCGATGAAATCAACTGCGTAATTATTATGCTCTTCGATCCCCGTGGCGACAGCAAAAATATTCGGGTCAAAAATAATATCGGCTGGAGACATACCAGTCTCAACTAATACATCGTAAGAGCGCTTACATATGTCAATTTTTCGTTGATAGGTGTCTGCCTGACCATCTTCATCAAAAGCCATTACGACAGCTGCAGCACCATAGCGTATACAGCTTTGAGCTCGTTTAATGAACTCCTCTTCACCTTCTTTAAGGCTGATAGAATTAACGATAGCCTTACCTTGAACACAGCGAAGACCTGCTTCTATAACCTCCCATTTCGAAGAGTCAATCATGATTGGAACACGGGATATATCGGGTTCAGACGCAATTAGATTTAGGAATAGTTCCATAGCTTCTTTTGACTCAAGCATGCCCTCATCCATGTTGATATCAATTATCTGGGCACCATTTTCAACCTGCTGTCTTGCAACATCCAATGCTTCTTCAAATAGTTCTTCTTTTATCAGGCGAAGAAAGCGCTTTGATCCAGTAACGTTGGTTCGCTCACCAACATTAATAAACAAGGAGTCCTTATCTGTTACAAATGCTTCTAACCCAGATAATCTTAATTTTGGCTCAATATTCGCAGGCTTACGAGCGCTGTGAGATGTCATCCTTTTTGCGATGGCTTCAATATGTTCAGGTCTAGAACCGCAGCAACCACCAATAATGTTTACTAAATGTTCACTGGCGAAGGTTTCAACGATGTCAGCCATTTCTTCAGGTGTTTGATCATATTCTCCAAATTCATTGGGGAGGCCTGCGTTAGGATGAGCGCTTACATACGAGGAAGACTTGTCTGATAGTTCTTTTATGTAGGGGCGTAGTGCGTCTGCACCAAGCGCGCAGTTAAACCCGATACTAAGTGGCTTACAGTGCTCAACAGAGATTAAAAATGATTCAGCAGTTTGGCCTGATAAAGTACGACCAGACGCGTCAGTAATCGTACCCGAAATCATTATGGGTAATTTAGTACCTGAATCGATAAAGTATTGTTCCGTTGCATAAATTGCAGCTTCAGCATTAAGAGTGTCAAAAATAGTTTCGATTAATATGATGTCTGAACCACCATCAATAAGTGCTTTTACTGTGTGATAATAGTTGTCATAAAGCTCTTGAAAAGTAACATTTCTGAATCCCGGGTTATTAACGTCCGGGCTAATGGAGGCTGTTCTTGATGTCGGGCCAACCGCTCCAGCAACAAATCGAGGTTTGTCAGGCGTTTCTAATGATTTTTTGTCTGCTTCAATACGCGCAATTCTGGCCGCTTCAAAATTCAACTCATAAACAAGTTCTTCCATGCCGTAATCTGCTTGAGACACTTTTGTGGAATTAAACGTGTTTGTTTCAATTATATCTGCTCCGGCATCCAGATACTGTCTATGTATTTTTGCGATAGAGTCTGCTTGCGTTAGGCATAATAGGTCATTATTGCCTTTAACTTCAGAAGGATGATCTTTAAAGCGGTCGCCACGGTAATCTTCTTCGCTGAACTTGAGTAGTTGAATCATTGTACCCATTGCGCCATCTAGAATTAATATTCGGTTTTCTAGGGCTTCATTTAATTTGCTGAGGCGCTTGGCTAAATCAGACATCGGGCGTATTACCTTTTAATTGACTTGTTTGTACGGGTGCTAATGAAAATGTGATAAAAATTATAGCACTTTCATTTTATAAGCTATGTATATTACTTTAAAACAAACTATATTGAAATATTTTGATATAGGTTGTTTTTGTTAGAAGGGATGATAAATATTACTTGAGTAAAATACTAGGGCTTTATCAACACTAAGAAAACCCTTAGAATACCTCTATCAAAATTATTGAATTGGAGCACTTGGTTTTATGGTTACAGTTTCCGAATCTGCACAGCGTTATCTTTCTCAGCTAATCGTCAATCAAGATGCTGAAAAAACAGGTGTCCGAATGTTTGTGACACAGCCTGGTACTAAGTTTGCTGAAACTTGCTTAGCTTATTGTCAGCCTGAAGATGTAATAGATGATGATGAAATTATCGAGCTTGAAGGCTTTAAGCTTTATCTCGAACAAAAAAGTCTTCCTTTCCTAGAAGAGGCTTATGTTGATTATGCAGAAGAAAAAATGGGTGGCCAGCTAACAATTAAGGCACCAAATGCAAAAATGCCTAAAATTGATGATGATTCTCCACTCCCTGATCGAATAAAATATATTCTAGCGACGGATATAAATCCGGGGCTGGCTTCTCATGGTGGGGATGTCTCATTGGTAGAAATTACCGAGGATATGGTCGTTATACTTCGCTTTGGTGGCGGTTGTCAGGGTTGTAGTGCGGTTTCAATTACACTTAAAGATGGTGTAGAGAAGCGTTTGTTAGAAGTGCTACCTGAAGTCAAAGGCGTTAAAGATGTCACTGACCATACAGTTACTGAGAATGCCTACTATAAGTAGGTGTTCATTGAATTGATGTAAGTTTGCCTACACGGTAAGAGGTATTTAGTCTCTTAACGTGCAGGGCTTAATTTATTGATGACTTATAAAAAGTCTCTATTTCTACCTTCCCATAATTCTTCAGCTTTAGTTAGTGCAGTACTTTGATCTAAGCTCATGTTGAGTGACCTTAATGCGAATGCTGTGGTACTGGTAATTGCTGCTTTGGCATATTCGTCCTCTATGTCTGTTTTCCAGAAAGACCTCATGTAATCTACTGTCATATTTTCAGCTTTAACATGTCTGCGTGGAAAAATAGCTGGCCAAGTTTCTTCACTAAATTCGCCCTTAATGCTGTATTTGGCATTTAATGCATTGTCTGGATTGCATTCAATTTCACCCCCTTCACCCTTGATGACGCCCAAGGTTTCATAGTTTAAAAGAGCGCCAGCTTCTTGGTGTAGTGTGCTGTACGGAGGGTGAAAAATTCCCTGTAATATAGTTGAAGCATTTAGCGGGTTAATTAGTCTTGCGAAAGAGTGAACAGGGGATCGCAAGCCTAAAATATTTCGCATGTTTATCATATCTGCTAGTTTGGGGTTTATATTTCTTAAGGGCATATAAGAAAAATTATTCGTTGTAAGTTGAGTGTCAACGTCGTCCCAGTTGCTTGCTAGTGGTAGCCCTAATTCAGTAAGTATGTTTTCCGTGTATAGCCGATTAGCAGTATGGCCGCTGGCGCCATGGATGAATACTCGGTAACCGGCTTGCGCAAGTAGAAAAATTGAAAATAGGTACCAGGGGAGGTGTCTTCGCTTTCCTGCGTAGGACGACCAGTCAAGGTCTGCGGTTAGTGTTACTGGTGCAGCATTGCAATGTTTAGCTGCTTTAACAAACCCGCAGATTTCTTCTTTTGACTCTTCTTTGACGCGCAGCAGCATAAGAAACGCGCCAATTTGTAAATCCTCAGCTTCATCACTTAAGATCATTCTCATAGCTGTAAAAGCTTCTTCTTCGGTAAGCGAGCGGCTGCCTTTTTTTCCTTTACCGAGAATTCTTACAAATTGAGCAAAAGGGTGCTCGGGGTTGTCTTGTTGAATGTTTGTGTCAGTCATAGTTAGGTCTTCAGTTATTTTACAGAGTTGTTGGATTTCAAAATAGTTGTTATAAGCAATTAGTGGGTTTCGGGAGGCCTGCAATCTTACTTGCAATTTTAGCGGGGCTGTTAGGAAATAATGAAAGTAGGTAGATACTATTGCCCTTTTCGTCCCCTAATTGTTGTTTTACTGTTTTGACCAAAATTCTCATTGCGGGTGAGAGTGTGTATTCTTGATAAAAATCTCTAAGAATGTAAATGATTTCCCAGTGAGCTTTAGTCAATTTAATGTTTTCTTCTAGGGCTATTTGGTTTGCAATGGCATTGTCCCAGTCACTTAAATTGATCAAAAAGCCTTGCTTGTCGCGTTCAGGATGTAAGCTCATTAATACCAACTGATAGTTTTATCATGCGCAGCGGCAAGAGTGACAAAGCCTTCATATGAAACGAAGCTAATATGGCTTAGTGAACGATCCATATTATCTGCATTTATACCACGCGCGACTGCGTCTTCACATAGGGCGTAGATTTTATTTACCTGTGAGGACCAGTGGTCATTTGTGGAAAAAAGAGCAGGCGAGAGTAGCTGATATAATCCGTCTTCTATTAGCAGAACGGAATCATCATTGGTGCATACAGTAAATAATTGTTTGTTAAGCTCGTTATGGGAGTGAGCTTTGTTTAGTGTATGTAAAATCAAGCTTAATACTCTTATTAAAATCTAAAGACGGCTGTAGAGTTTCGATACAGCTCTTGAACTTCATGTTGAGAAATTTTTCTGATTGTCAGGCTTTTATCTAAATGCGTAACGTTTCGGCTTGCTAGGCTTTGCTCATCAACAAGCAGCTCATCAATACCGTAGATTGGTAGCGCTTTAAGCATTTGGCAAAGATTCTTTGAGTTAATTGCCTCAGGTGCTTGATTGGGTAGCAGTTGATAACAAGCATCTCCTGTAAATAAAACAGAAACAGCTTGCTCAAATGTGCCTGCGGCCAATGCAATATCAAGTGACTCTTTTGCATTACTTGAGCTGTAAGGGGGGGATTGGTTAACAATTAAAATATGTTTTTTTGTGTTGGGCTTATTCATTTGTTTTTATTACTGCCCAAAAGTAATGACTTGATCTGAAATGGCTGTTGCTTCAACTAACTGGCCTAAACCGGATAGGTCGAATTGTGTTGCCATGTTTGAGTTTTCTTTATTGTGTCTTTTTGCCTCATTTGCGTCTAGTAAACCTCGCCTTGCTGCTGCTGCGATGCAGGTAACGAAGTCGAGCGAGTGTTGTTCTTTTAAATTCTGCCAAGCCTGATATAAATTATACTCATCTTGTGGAGGGGTTGCTAGATCACTGCTGTTGTGAATGCCATCCTGATAAAAAAACACACGATAAATAGACTGACCAGAAGCTAGCGCTGCTTGTGTAAAGCGAAATGCCGAATAAGCGGACTGTGAACTAAATGGCGCACCTAAAACTAGTATTGAGAAAACCATAAACTTGCTTCGTTAGCATTCAAATAAAGAAAAAGGCCCAGCGTTTGAAACGATGAGCCTTTAGAGTAGAGATAATGCTTAATCGTCACCGGTAAAAGCGGAGACTAAGTGTAGTAAATGCATAAATAAGTTGACGATATCTAAGTACAGAGAAACCGTTGCCATGACATAGTTAGTCTGTCCACCATGAATAATCTGACTAGTATCGTAAAGGATATAGCCTGAAAATATCAATACCGCCGCAGCAGAAATAGCAAGTTGCATTCCTGGAACGCTAAAAAATATTCCTGCAATACTGGCAAGTACTATAACGATAAGGCCAACAAATAAGAAACCACCCATAAAACTAAAGTCTTTTCGGCTAGTCAAGGCATAGGCTGATAAAGAAAGAAATATAGTAGCTGTTAAAGCTAGAGAAGTAGTGACTATTTCAGTTCCATTAGGGATGCTTAGGTAAGCATTTATAGTAGGTCCAAGTATATACCCAAAAAAACCGGTGAAAGCGAATACCATAGGTAATGCCATTGGAGAGTTTCTGACCTTTGTTACGGCGAACAATAGACCTAAGGATCCACCGATTGATAGTAACCAATGCATGGGGGCAGCATTCGTCATAATTGCAACGCCTGCCGTAGCGGTGCTAAAAAGAAGAGTCATGGCTAGTAATAAGTAGGTATTTTTAATTACCCTGTTAGTGTCTAGTGAAGAGAGTGCGGGTATATCCATAGATTGTGTATGGACAGCCGCTGAGAATCGCTTGTCTTGCATAAAAATGCTCCATTAATTTATATCTAGTCATTATCAAATACCTATCTCTCTATAATAGGGCTGAAAAAATATATTACAACTCACAATTCTTTTAAGAATAAATCGTTGACAGCTAAATTTATTTTGGTAATATGCACCCCGCTTTCGACAAGAAAGCAATTGCGGTGAGCTGGCAGAGCGGTTGAATGCACTGGTCTTGAAAACCAGCGTGGGTTTGTAGCCCACCCGGGGTTCGAATCCCTGGCTCACCGCCATTTATCTTCTTGATAAATGGCGAGTTTTTTATTTCCTGTCTTAATGTTGTCTTAAAAATATCTACTTGTAATCCCTCTTAGTTACCTTTAATCCGTATTCTTTCCCTATGATATCAGAAACTATTTGTGCGACATTTGGTCTATCTTCAGAAATTATTTTGCCATTATGTTTTTTTACCATTGACGTGTCATTATGCCCGAGAATGGAAGCCACGATTTCTAATGGTACGAATTTAGTAATGAGCCTAGAGGCCATCGTATGACGACTCTGATTGGCACCTTTTAGGGCGCCAGAATATTGGAATAGCAGCGATTCAAATCTAGTGCATCAAACTCTCCACCTTGGATTTTCAATAAAGCCACTTCCAATGCTACATCTTTTTTGCCTAAATTTTCCGCAGTTGATACATGTGGAAAGTTGAACAACATTTCAAGGTTCTGTTTGGCGTTTTGCTCAAAATCCTCTTTTCTCTTGATCCAATTCCATTCGTCAAAAGTTTTCCATTCACTCCTAGGGATTACTATCACGAATCTAGATAAAGTTTGGGCTTTTCCTTGTTGAAAAAGGATTTAATCATCTTATTTAGCTCCGATTAGCAGGGCACGAATGAAAGACTAGAGCCGATTGCATTGCAGGCCGCATTAAGGAGCTCCGTTGTAACCCGAGCGCTGTTGAACGTGACGTCCATTAGAAAAGCAAAGATGATTGACAGATAAGCTAAATAGCCGAAGCCCATGTAATCGTTATACAGGGTGGTATAGAACCAGTCTTGACCAAATATATATATATATATATATATATATATGCCTGAAGAAACAGCGGTGGCTGTCAGCAAGAGAATGCCAGGTACAAATAGTTGAGCCACTGCCTTTGGTTTCAAAAAAGCAATTAAGAGTAGAACTAAAAACATGGCTGCATTGGTGCCTAGGAAAATGCGAAGGTCGAATCTTAGATTCTCAACGATTTCTAAGTATTTCCCCTTGATTACTTCACCTAGGTTGTATTCTGCAATTTCGATGTTTGCAATCTGTTTTACATAGCTTTGAGTGATTGAAGCAGCCAATGCCTTTTTCTTCTCGCAGTCATAACCACACATAGCTGCAATAGTAGAAGCAATTTTTTTAGGAATGTCGTTTTCTAAATCAGAAACTATCTGGTCTTTTTCAAAACCTAGCTTTCCTGCAATTGACAGGGCTTGTTGAGCGATCGATTAGGTTTTGAGTTCAACATATTTCTCCTCAACTTCTATCGCAATTTGCTTTTCGACAAAGCCTTTCGCAGATCTTTCAACCGAGTCTGGAAACCCTAAGTTAGTCCAAAGAGAAGGCCAAATTGTATTAACCCTAACATTCCAATAGTTTTTAACGTAACTGACATACTTGTCCTTAGAGAATTACATAATTTACCGTGTGAGAAAGTATTTATTTGGCTAATAATGCACGATTTCAACCGTTATCTGAAGCATGTTATTAATGAACTGAGTGACTACCATGAAATATGAATTTATAAGGCTGTTAATTTTACGGTATGTTGGGCGCTTATTCTATTATATTATATTGAATAAACAGGGTAGTATCGTGGCCAGTCAGAATAGTGTTAATTTAACTAAGCAAGGTATTAAGTACGATGAAAGAAACAAATAAAATTCCCTATATTCCGGTAATTGGCGGGCTATTCATTTTAATAATTGGCTATTTTATTGTTGGTTTAATAGCTGCTGTAGTGGGTGGCGTGATTGCCGGGGCAATTTTATATGTCATCATGTCGAAAACAAATAAATCAGATGAAAGCACAGAGCAGTCGACAGGTTCAGAAACTGTCAAACCAAAAAGTGAAGACAATTTGGACATTAGCCTTGAGTCACTGGTAAAAACCAACCTTATGTTACGTAAAAACATCTTACTGCCTAAAGTCAGAGATGAGTATGAGAGTGTCATTGACGCTTTGGTGGATATTTTACCCAAAGTAAATGAGGCCATACCGGATGGTGAGCTTTATTGGGTGGTGAATCGCATCGCCACTGAATATCTACCCAACAAATCTGTCGCTCCCTATTTGGCATTAACCCCTGAAGAGCAACAGTCACAGGACAATGTGACAAAGGTCATGGACAGTATTAAAGCCATCATGGCCGAATTGAGTGAAGTGAGCCAACTTTTGAGCACGAAGAATTCGAACGAATTTTCTATTAAAGCAAAGTTTTTACAGCATCGATTTAACATATAAAGGCGTATTAACATGGACAAGAAATTAAATACCCCCAAATGGGCTTCAGAGACCGATATTGCACAGATGCAAGAAAAAAGCACCTCTGTGATGGCGCAAGTTAAAGAGAATCAAGGTCCTGCGCTTATGCGTGTAATGGATTCAATTGGGGCTGCATCTCAAAAAAGAATGGTTTCTGCTAATGATTTGATGGCTGGCAGTATTAACTCGCTATTAAAAGGCTTAGATGGAAAATCTCCTGCGGGAGAAAAATTACTCGAACTACGCAGTGTGATGGATGAATTGAACCCTCACTCACTACACAACAAATGGTGGTTTTCATGGATGCCACAATCTGT
>Ga0105348_1000284_pt1 | contig 37560 bp, 40 predicted proteins | sample EN8Hudsemesocosm_2_FD_83504 | JGI IMG/M metagenome (GOLD analysis project Ga0105348, IMG submission 83504) | Methane-oxidizing microbial communities from mesocosms in the Hudson Canyon - EN8C Hudson Canyon | ecosystem: Environmental > Aquatic > Marine > Cold seeps | place: Hudson Canyon... | reverse complement strand
GCCGCTAAATCTAAATCAAGCGTCAATTGAGCTGCCTTTCGTGGTGATATATGAATAAACTCATTATCATTGAGTGTTAGTTCTACCTCTACTTCTGCCAACGCTTCACCGAAGGCGTTAACAGCAGATGCCTGATAAGACACACCTGTTTCATCCTGAATGACAATGTCTGCATCACTATAATCTAAGCTTAACGTAATGCTGGAATAGGTGCCTTTGGGGACGGAAAGTACGGCAAATAACTCAGATAACTCTTGGTATTGTACAAAATCAATTTCAGAACTTAAGGGCAAAATATTGACCGTCGCACCATCAATACGCTTTAGGGTGATGGCATCAAGTTCTATTTGGTAACTAAGGAAGTCCTCTTCTGCATCGGTTATTGCTAGCTGAAGATCCCCGTTTTCATTGTCTGTAGCGACCGTGTCGGAGCTTGTACTACAAGCCGAGATAAACAAGGCGCTGCTGAGGCCTATAATTAAACCGAAATAGTTAAGGGAATGATTAAATATATTCGAATGTAAAGGGGGCATGGTTTTGCTCCTGCGTTTTGGTGGATATAGATTTGTGAATACGGCTTGTCAAAAAGTGTATGTACAAAAGATAAAACGCAGCAGCTTGAAAAAAGTTTACATGGCAATTATAAAATTATTTTTCAGATGAATAACCCATGGCATCCACCAGCTTGAATTTACCACGAACAAAAATGCCATTGCCTCTTCCCACCTCTTTATTTTCATCATTGTAAGCAACCGCTTCAGCAATAAATTGTGACTTGTTTTTATTCACGACGTGGCCTTCAACGCGTAATGTACCTTCTGAAATTGGGCGGGTTAAGTAGGTTGTAAATGATGTGGTGAGTACGAATACTTCTTGTTCTAGAGAGTTGGCGGCAAAGAAGGCAGCATCATCCAGAATTTTGAAAATAACGCTGCCATGAGTGGCGCCTGCCGAATGAAAGTACTCAGGTTTAATGTTGATCTTTATCTCGGATTTTCCCTCCTCTATGACCATTTCTGGTGGGAAAAATCGATTTATTGGCGCTGCCTGATACATGTTCTCGAGCGCGCGGTAGTGTTGCTCTGGCGTCATGGTATAACCTCGGTTATAAAAATAGTCGTAGCTGAACCGTAACATACTCTTTCTTGTAGTTGATAATTGAGATAGCCTTTTGGCAGCTTCCACAAAAATCAGGCCAAACTTATATGAGCATTAAACAGTTAAAATACCAGCGATTATTAGCGATGATCTTTGCAGGCGCTTCGCTGGGTATTGTCTATTTCTGGTGGCAGTTTTTTAATGGTGAATTGTTTTCCATTGAAGAGATTAAACCTTTGATTAAAAACTTTGATGGCTATTATGACTGGGAAAAAAGCTTCGTTGTGCCAGACAGCATACTTGCCGCGGGGTTGATTATATCGGCAGTGATGCTTTGGTTTGACTTGGGCGGTGACCGCGGACGAATTCTTGCTGCGGCTTCATCAGGTGCGGCGATATTTTTAGGTGTGCTGGATTTAACTTACGGTTTCACAACTGACCTGTTTCAGGTTGCACACCCTTTTGCTGAAGAGGTGCTGAGCGCAGGCCTGTCGATTACTGCGGTCGGAGTGGTAGGGCTGGCTATTTTATTCACTCAAAAATGGTGAAAGAAATAGCCGATTAGTAGTCGATAGTAGGTTTACAAATGCTAAGCATTCACATTAAATGCTTGCATTTTAAGCACCACTTTTAATATGTCGGAGTAAGTGGCAATACCTGATAGAAAACCATTCTCGGTAACTGCAATACCATCTAGACCATATTCTAAAAGTGCGGGAACTAAATCCTTGATCAGTGTGTCAGGGCTTGTCGATACGAGTGTTTGCGTACAAAAGTTATCCAGACTTAAATTTGCAGCTTGTATTGATGGGTTAGATTGCATGTTCATTAAGTAGGGTAGAATGAGCTTTTCAGATAGCATGCCACAGAGTGATTCGTCTGTATCAACGATTGCCAGATGATGGATTTCATATTTTTGCATCATCCCCCAGGCTTCGCCTAAAGTTTGGCTCTTTTTGATGGTAAGAACCGGGCTGCTCATAATGTCTCTAACTGTTCCAAGATTTAACTGGCTGCCGGTTTGGGTGTCTCTATAAGTTTGAGCGGCCAGTTGCTGATTTGAATGCTCTTGGGCCTCATCGTCTTGAGTTTTGCCTTTTTTTGCTTTTGAAAGCACATCACCAAAATCGGACTCTTCTTTTGAATGAATTGCTTGGGTTTTACTGAGCTCATCCGTGGGTAGAATTTCCCGTACGCGAAATTTTCTACTTAGAGGCTTTACTGGTTCTGTGCCTGCGCTATGAATATAAAATAAGGGCATCGTGCTCTCCTGAGCTTTGTATTAAACCTGGGTCAAGGTGAATTCAGGTTCTCTATAATATAAATCGGCCGTTGATCTACATCAATGAACTTTATTTTTCTGTGAACTACTCTTTGTTTAGATTAAATCAAAACGGAGTACTGAAGTATGTCTTCACACCATGAAAAAATTGATCAGCTTGCTAGGCGTTTGGAAGATTGGGATTATAAAATCGATCGCTTGGAGCATCGAGTAAAAGGCTTGCCGGATGAGCTTCGCGTAGCTGCCCAAGAAAAATATCAGAAAATCAAAGACTATCAGTTTTCAATACAAGAGAAAGAGCAGGCTTTGAAAGAAACAACCGAGCATGCGATACATGATATCGAACATTCGTTTGAAGAGGTTTGGAATACCTTCAAATTGTTATTTGAAGAGGTTGAAATGGATGTAGAGGTTGAAGGAACTTAAACTAGACTTCAACTGAGTGTTTTGTAAGATTATAACCTCAGTCATTCCGGTAGTTTATTCAGCCGGAATGACGATGTTTCTTAATTGAACGGCTAACGAGAAACCCCTTTTTTATTTAACCTCCAAGTTTACTTAGGCCCCATTAGAAAATAACGTCATATATTCGGCACTACTGCGAACAGCAAAAAGCAACTCTGGTGGAAGCTCGTCTAATTCTAAACTATCCAGTAAATTCTTAATTTCCAAGCCTAAATCAGTGTTACCTTCAATCACTAAGTCGCGTTGAAAGAAAAGTGTATCTGGGTCTTCCTTCTGTGCAGCGAGTAAAACAAAACTTTTCAGTGTGCCACGTATACATACGTCACTTATACCCTGCTTGCGGATTAGAATTTCACGAGCAGGGCCACAGCTAAAGATCCATTGAAGGTTGAGGTCACTAACTTCTATTTTCAACCACTGGCCTTTCAAAAAATCCAGATCGCCTTCCGCTAAAGGTTCTTTAAAAGCAAGTTTCAAAATTTTATCCAGCGCCAGACGTTGAATGGGAAAGGGTAAGTAAGAAACAGGCTTCAGCAATAATTTAGGGAGTTTGGCAGAAAGTTCACGAGGACTAGGAGGAAGTGCAAGTTTTGGTAATGCCATTTTATTAAGGAGCCTTTGGTTTGATGCATGATTTTAGATCTGATTTTGGTCAGAAATAATACAAAGGGCGTAATATAGTCAATTTGGGGTGGTAGCTTAAATACCTCTCAATGGTAATAGATGTGGTAGTAGTATTCTTGCAGAATATGCGGCTTATTTGACAAGAGTAAGAGTGCAATGGAACTTGTTTGTCCTGCTGGAAGTTTGCCTGCTTTAAAAGCTGCTGTTGATAATGGCGCAAGTGCCGTTTACGTTGGATTTAAAGATGAGACGAATGCCCGTCATTTTTCGGGTTTGAATTTTAAAGAAGCAAAAGTTCAGAGTGCCTTAAGTTATGCGCGCTCAAAAGGTGTAAAGCTCTTTGTTGCGGTTAATACCTACTCTCAACCTGATGGTTGGGCGAAATGGCAAAAAGCCGTTGATATTGCCTCTAATGTGGGTGTCGATGCCCTTATTGCTGCAGATATGGGGGTGCTGGACTACGCGACCCAAAAACACCCTGATTTGAATTTGCATTTGTCTGTGCAGGGTTCAGGTACAAATAGCGAATCTCTAAGCTTTTACAAGAATAACTTCAATATCAAACGCGCTGTACTGCCAAGAGTATTATCTCTAAAGCAGGTTGCACAGGTGGCTAAAAAGTCGCCGGTTGATTTAGAAGTCTTTGCCTTTGGCTCGTTATGCATTATGGCTGAAGGTCGCTGCTATCTTTCTTCCTACCTGACTGATCAGTCACCCAATACCTGTGGTGCCTGTTCTCCTGCAAGTTTTGTTCGTTGGCAAGAAACTGATGCAGGTTTGGAATCACGTTTAAATGATGTGCTGATTGACCGATATGGCGAAGGTGAAAAAGCAGGTTACCCTACCTTATGTAAAGGCCGGTTTGATATTGATGGTGAAATTTCGAATGTTCTGGAAGAGCCAACAAGTTTGAACACGATTGGTTTACTGCCAGAACTTGATGCAATTGGCATCAAGGCAGTCAAAATTGAAGGCCGACAAAGAAGCCCTGTTTATGTCGAGCAAGTGGTGAAAGTTTGGCGGCAAGCAATTGATGAGTATCAGCGTAGCCCTGATGGTTTTAACGTTCGACCCCAGTGGACCAAGGCGTTGGCAAAAGTCTCTGAAGGTGCGCAAACGACTTTAGGTGCTTATTCAAGATCCTGGCAGTAACACGGTTAGCGTATTAAAGCAGACAGAAAATATGTACCAACGAAATGTATTTGGAGAACATAAATGAAGGTTTCTCTCGGGCCAATCTTATTTTTTTGGCCTAAACAAAAAGTATTCGATTTCTATGAGCAAATGCTGCAAACCTCAGTTGATACCATATATTTAGGAGAAACCGTCTGTTCTAAGCGAAGGGAGCTCAGTACTGCAGAATGGCTTGAGTTAGCGAGTCATTTGGCAGAGTCAGGCAAAGAGGTTGTGGTTTCAAGCTTGGCGTTACTGATGGCTGAATCTGAATTGAGTACCTTGCGTTCGATTTGTGAAAAAGCACCCGTCAAAGTAGAAGCTAATGATATTTCTGCGGTGCAGATTCTGTCAGAAAAAGGCCTGCCTTTTGTCTGTGGCCCAAGCACCAATATTTATAATGCGCGAACCTTAAAGTTAATGCAGAAACAAGGTGCGGTGCGTTGGGTTATGCCTGTAGAGCTATCCGGACATTGCTTGCAAACAATATTACAGCAAGCGGAAGAAATGGGCTTTGCCGATAAGATTGAAACAGAAGTGTTTAGTTATGGTCACTTGCCGCTTGCTTTCTCAGCGCGGTGTTTTACCGCTCGTTATTTAGATCTGCCCAAAGATAATTGCAAATTTAGCTGTATCGATTATCCGGAAGGTATTTTGGTTAAAAGTCAGGAACAGCAAAAACTGTTCAATTTAAATGGCGTACAAACCCAATCTTCCGACATCTATAACTTGCTAGCTCAGAAGGCTGAAATGCAAGCGATGGGTGTCGATATGTTAAGAATTAGCCCTGTTGAGGAAGATACTGCGCAAATTATTGAGCGCTTCAATGCTGTGGATCAGAGCAAACAGAATATGATTCCTTTGAGTGATGAGTTCTGTAATGGATATTGGTATGCCAAGCCTGGAATGGATACCGTATCTGAATTTGATGCTATTTGATTGCAATGAGTGAAGCTATAACACCTTTAGAAAAAGGCCGAGTTCAGCATCCTTACTTATCTTTTGGTCAGTACATGCAGAAAAAGCATGGGGAGCGCGTTCATAAGCTGTCGCTGAATGCATCTTTCACCTGTCCAAATAGAGACGGCACTAAAGGTATTGGTGGTTGTACCTTTTGTAATATTGCCTCTTTCAGTCCAAATGCCAAAGCGCCTGACTCAATCGAAACTCAAATTTCACAGGGTAAAGCGGTTATTGCTCGACGCACTGGCGCAAAAAAATTTCTAGCTTATTTTCAGGCATATACCAATACCTATGACGATGCTGAAAACCTCCGTCAGCTTTACGATCGAGCCTTGGCTGTTGAAAATGTTATTGGTTTATCTATAGGTACCCGACCTGATTGTGTGCCGGATGCTGTTTTGGATTTGCTTGTTGAGTATCAAAATCAGGGGTACGACATATGGCTAGAACTGGGCCTGCAAAGTGCATTTGATGAATCTTTAGCGCGGGTTAATCGTGGTCATGGTTGGGCTGAGTATGAAGATGCTTGCACACGAGCCAGAAAGAAAGGCCTAAAAGTGTGTACGCACTTAATTGTAGGTTTGCCTGGGGAAATGCCTGAAGATAGTTTGCTATCGTTAGAGAAGGTTTTGGCGCTAGGAACTGACGGCATTAAGTTTCATCCGTTGCATATTGTAAAAGGCACTCAGCTCGCGCGTGAATGGAAAAGAGGCGAATATCAACCCGTCGAATTAACCGAATATATTAAAACGATCGTAAAGCTGATTAGAATGTTACCCAAACACGTGATTGTTCATCGGCTTATTGGTACCGCCTCAGAAGATATATTACTCGCACCGGCTTGGTGTTCTAAAAAATGGTCGGTATTAAATGAGATTTCACGACAGCTTCAAATAAGCTAAAGGCTAACAATTATTACTAAAAGTAAGCGTGTGGTAAGGGGTTGTTTACTTATTTCGGGGTTGTGATTTTGGTTGCGCTAACTTGTCGCCAGAGCAGGTAAAAAATAATGTAGTGGGCTTATCTAGTCATATTGTGAAAAAGCCTTCTTTGACTAGTGGAAAGTTAGTTAAGAGCTAATAATATTAGCTCTTAATATTGGCTTGAACACCCTCAGATTACCCTGATTTTAAATTGAGGTGTTGTTCAGTAAAGTGAAAATTAAGGCAGCTAGCTGGGCTCAAGCTCTTTACGCTTTAAAGGCTTTTTGAGCACTTTTTCATATAGGAAAAATAAGGCTTCTCTTGCTTGGTTTAAACGAGCGCGGGATAAAGACATTTTTTTCACTAAATGCTTTAAGAATTCTTTTACATTTTTCTCTGAAAGCGAGTTAGGGCTTTTTAGATCAAAATAAGCAAGATATTGTGTGATCCAGTGTTGATATGTCTGGCTGGTTCGAGAGCTTAAATGCTGGTCACGAACTGCTTCTGCTAGCTCAAATGATAAACCTGGCTGGCATTCGTCTAGAGCGACGGTTGTGCTCATAAATTCCCCTTGTATGTACTGCTTATAGAGACAAAACTTTGAAAACACAGCGTTTGTGCTTACTCACACTCCTTGTGCGGTCTCTTATAGTTATTATGTTATTTGAACTTCGTATATTGAATGAGTTCAAATTCTTTTTTCATGGACTCAATTTTAAGAGCCTGCTTGATAAGTAGGCCCTTAAATAATGACATTAGTATGTCTATTTTACTTGTTTTTTAATTCTTCTACAGAGTTAATGTAGGTCTGCATCGCATCATCTGCGCTAGTACCTTTTAATTCTTCCCAAGCCATAAACTTTGCACGAGCAATAAAATCCATCATGCCAGGTTTTTTCCCTGATACATCACCTTCCGATGCTTGCTTGTAAAGTGCATACATTTTTAACTTGAGCTCATTTGACAGCTCGATCTCGCCTTCTGCATTTTGTACGTAGTTAACTGTATCTTCGAATGTTTGCTTTAAGTCGCTCATGGTTTGCTCCTCTAAAAAGTGGCGGGATTATAACTCGCCTGAAGTTAAATCGATAGCGTTTTGATCGAATCCACTGTTTCAAAAATGTGTATAATCACTCAGTTATTGGACTAAGTTCACATTTTTAATTTTTAAGGGGGATTTAAAGTTATGGCGAAGCAGAACAAAATGAATAAAATTGTAAGTCAGGTTAATGGTTTACCTGAATTTTTAAGGGTTAAGGCTCTAACCGCTTTTTTTGGGAAGATGGTTAAATTTACCGGGACAGCAGGAATTAAAATTGAAGAACTGACAGAACGCAGTGCTGTGGTCAGTGTAAAAAATAAAAAATCGGTGCAAAATCATATTGGTTCGGTTCATGCCGTGGCTGGGATTTTGATTGCTGAGTCGGCTACCGGCTATTTAGTAGGTATGAACGTACCTGACACTTCAGTGCCGGTGATCAAAACCATTAAGGCTGATTACGTTAAACGTGCCAAGGGAAATATGAAGGCTGTAGCCCGTTTATCTGATGAACAAATTGCAGAAATGCAAAATCAAGAAAAAGGCGAAACAATCGTACCTGTATTAGTAACAGATGGTGATGGCAAAGAACCTATTTTAATGGAAATGGTTTGGGCTTGGACACCGAAGCGTCGATAGTTCTATATTATGATTCTTATGGCGTGAGCTCTCGCGCCAACTTACCTAAAACACGAATAGCATTTTCACGGTCCTTGGTCCACTCACTGGCGTAGCTTAAGCGAATAGAGTGACGGTACTTTTTAGGGTTGGATGAGAAAATTTCTCCCGGTGCAATGATCACACCTTGCTTCTTTGCTTGAAGATATAGCTGGGTTGCATTGGTCTGGTCAGGAAGTTGTAACCAGGATACAAAACCACCTTGAGGGTTTGATAATCGTGTGTTTTCGGGAAAGTATTGGCAGATCAAGTCAGATAATCGATCTCGTCTTTGTCGATAGGTCTCTCTTGCAAGGCGCAAATGGCGGTCATAACTTCCTCTCGAAAGAATCTCAGCCACGGCTAATTGTGGTAAACGGAAGTGACTTGAACTGCTCAAAAAACGTTCATACTCAATTTGTTCTAAATATTTTCCGGGCATGACCCAGCCTAAACCTAGTTGAGGTTCCAAAACTTTAGATACGGATGAGCAAAGAAGTACCTGGCCTTTTGTATCAAATGCTTTTACGGCTTTGGGGCGTTGCTCGCTATACCCTAAATCTCCGTAAATATCGTCTTCGATCAAAGGAATGTTGTACTCGTATATTAATTCGACCAGCTGCTGTTTATTTTTATCAGGCATTAATGCACCAACCGGGTTACTAAAACTTGGAACACTTAGTATTGCCTTAATTGGCCACTGTTCTAATGCGAGTTTTAACGCTTCAATACTCATACCTGTGACAGAGTCAGAAGGGATTTCAATAGCTTTTAGACCTAAGGATTCTATGAGTTGCAGTAAACCGTAGTAACTGGGTGTTTCAACGGCGACGATATCCCCTGGTTGGCACAGCGTTCTTAAGCAAAGTCCAATAGCACCTTGGCATCCAGCTGTGATAACGATGTTTTCAGGGCTGACAAGAATGCCAGAGTCCACTGCTCGTCTTGCTAGCTGTCGTCTTAATGACTCACAACCTTTGGTGGAGTCATAACCAATGCCTAAGAATTTCTCACTGCGAACAATTTGAGCAAAGACCTTTTTAATCTGGTGAAGAATAGGGAAGTCATTGGCGGGAATGGCTGCACCAAGACTAATGTAGCGTGGGTCACTGGAATCTCGCATAACCGCCATCACTAATTGAGATGTTGTGACGTCATTGGGGGAGGGGGTGCTTTGCTGAATGTTGGGTGGCGCTAAAGTTTTATTAGCCAGTGCTTTAACGTAATACCCTGATTTTGGCTTGACCTCAATCAGGCCCCAGTCTTCCAGCGTGTTATAGCTCATTAGTACGGTCGAAACGCTGACACCTTGTTGTTTCGCCAGATTACGAACAGAGGGGAGTTTCTCGCTTGTTTTATAAATGCCTTGTCGGATTTGGTCTGCAAGTTGCTCTGAAAGTTTCTTATAAATTGGTGTGCTCATAATTCAACTCTATACCGGTACAGATTATTTGTAAGTATGCAGTACAGATGACAAAAACGTCATCTGTGCTGTAGATAATATCATATTTTTGAATCTGTTCTGCATCAGTTTGACGGTTTATAGTATGCAGTATGAAAAACGTTTCTTAAACGTACTGATAAACCTTACTTATAGACAAAACGAATGGAGCCATGTGATGACCTTAAGATTTTTAGACCTTACTTTATTATTTAAATTTTTGGCTGTTGAAACTAAGCTTGATTCGAATGAACATCATGCTGTTTCTGAGAGAAAGGCTTGGTACAAGCAGGTTCAGTTAATGGCAGATCGTGCTAAGCAAAGACGCGAGCTTTTAAGTTTAAGTGATCACCAGCTTAATGATATTGGCTTAACGCGAAAGCAAGTGATTGCTGAAGCTAAAAAGCCTTTCTGGGTCGCGTAGATTTTTATTTTTTTGAGATTTCATGTAAGGTCTGATGATTGACGATATTATTTTTTAGAGACCTTACATGTCAGTATTAACGCTGCTGGTAAAAACCCGCATCCCCTTACTTTCTTTGCTGTTAATAATAGCCTTGGTCGCTAGTTTTATTTCGTTTGAAACTCAGGATGCGACGACACTTCAGAAAGTAACAAACCAATATAAACAACATGGCTTACTTCAATTAGAAAAACCAATTTATGTCGAGTTTATTGAGCGGCGTTTCAATATTGAACAAATCGGTACCGCTGACTATCTACGATTAATGCAGGACGCTGCTCAGGAGAAAAACCCTGATACTTTCATTTCTTTGCTACTCAATGATCGTTTCTTTTATCCTTATTTATTGAATGAAGGTCGCTTGTTTTTTAGTGAACCAGAGTTCAAAAGTTGGAGAGTGAAACGTGAAGAGCAGGTCAACCCCCTTGTTCGACAGCTTAGTGAGTTGCGTTTTGCCTTAAGCTCTGAACGCTACAGTATTTCTACATTTATTAGTTATGTGTTTGTTGAGTCATCTCGACTATGGTTGATGGTTAATTTAATTATTCTACTGGTTTGTGGTGTTTTTATAGAGCCAAAAATTGGTAGAAGCAAAGTTCTTTTATTATTTCTGGGTGGTGCATTTAGCACGGCATCAATTTATTTGCTTGTTTTAACTGAGTTTAGTTTTATTTTACAGGGTGCTTCTGGTGCGCTTTGTGCTCTGATGGGGGCTAGTTTATCTCAGATTTTTTTATCTTATCGTGAAACATATTCCCTAAAGTTGAATTTTGCCCTTTTCGTATTGTTTGCGTCGATTGTCGGGCTATATCTAAGTGCGCAGCTCTATTTTGGAAAAAGTGATGTTAATGGGCTCATGGCTTATTTTATGTCACTGGTTACCGGAGGCGGGTTTTATATTATTTTACGCCGGCTGACGCTGTCAGAACGTTTAACTCAAATCGCATTAGCCACAGAGTCCAATAGTCAAACGGATAGGCAGTTTAGAAGTGAATTCGCCGGTGTGATGAATACTATTTCAGCATTTGATTTTGACTCAGCCAGAGAGAAGTTAAAGTTAATGAGTGAGCACTATCCTGATTCAGCAGATGTGAAAGTACAGCGCTACCATCTTGAAAAACTACACTCTGGTGAAGGCGTCTACTGGGAGTGTGTGCGGGATTTGGTTAACTATTCTGTTGTCAAAAAAGACTATGCCAGAATGAAGTTTATTTTTGCAGACATTCAAAAAAATGCACCATCAAAACAACGCGCAAAAAATAGTTTAGAGCCAGAGTTTTACCATAAAATGATGATGGTTTTTGTAAAGTTTGATGATCTAAATAAAGCGGAGCAGGCTTTTCTATTTTTGGAGCTGGCAGGGCAAAAAGATATTATCAGAGATGCTTGCCAGTTGTTGATTCAAGAGTTTAAATCAAGGGGGGTAAGTGTTAAACAGCAGCAATATCAAATGTTGTTTGAGCGTATAGGCTAGTAAGCCGGCTAATGATTTATCGTATGGTATAAGTAAAACTTATTTTACTGCATCATTAAAATAAACTTCAGAAATTCCGATAGATTAACGACTATATAAATAGCTTGGCCGGTGAGTACTGGCCTAACAATATAGGTCTTAATCTATCCATGAAAATAATAATTTTAGCGCTTATAGCAATACTTATTACCATCCAATCATCCAGATTGATTCATAGCTCTGGCTTAGGTATCACGATCGATCCGGTAAACTTGCCTCATTGCCAAGCTATAGAAGGGCCTGTTGGAGCAGAAGACATCACGATCGATGCCTATAATCAAATTGCTTATATTGGCGCCGATGACCGGAGGCTTTATCTAGTTGAAGGGCAGCCAACTCAAGAAAACGGTGCAATCTGGATGCTGGATTTATCGCAACCAGACTCTCAGGCCGTTAAAATTAACACCGATATTACAGGTGTTTTTCATCCTCACGGTATTACGCTGCGCAAGGGGGCGAATGGTGAAGCACTTGAGCTATATGTAGTTAATCATATTGATGCTTCTCATCATGAAATCGATATTTTTGAGATTTCAAAACCTGGCGTTTTAACTCTGCGGCGCAGGGTGAGTTATCCTGAAATGATTTCGCCTAATGATTTAGTTGTAGTTGCAAAAGATAAATTTTTTGTGACCAATGATCATGGTTACCCGCATGGTTCTCTTATGCAGAAAGTAGAGGAGTATCTGGGCTTACCAATGTCGTCAGTGAGTTACTTTGATGGTGAGAAAGGTCAATTTGTTATTGAAGGTTTGAAAATGGCGAATGGCATTGCTTTGTCTTCTGACCAGAAAACACTTTATGTGGCCGAGACGTTGGCGCGTCAGGTTTCACGATATACTCAGCTCGACTCGGCATTGGCCTGGCAATATCAGGATAGTGTCGGGTTAGAATTTGGCGTGGATAACCTTGAATGGAGTGATGAGGGGAAGCTATTGACGGGTGGGCACCCTAAAGTATTTGATTTCTTGGCACATCTTAATGATCGCAAAAATCTCGCCGCTTCTGAGGTTGCAAGTATTGATGTGTCGGGAAAGGAAATGCTTGCTGAAACGATATATCGTAATGCGGGAGAAGAGCTTTCTGGTTCAAGCGTTGCCGCTCAGTTAGGCGCAACGCTTTTGGTTGGACCTGTTATAGACGAACACTTTCTGCGTTGTCAGGTGAATTGATTGGCTGGTGAGTAGAGCTTAAGATAACAGTTTTAAAATACCCTCTCTCTGGCTATTGGCTTGAGCTTGAATCGCTATTTGAGCTTGGTCTCTAAACTGGCTGGCTGCAAGCTCCGCCGCTTCTTTCGCAAAATCTGTATCGGTAATTCGGCTTCTTGCTTCGGCACTATCAACTCGTGATGAAGCCAAGTTTTCAATGCTGTTTTCGATTCGGTTGCTGGAAGCCCCTAATTCAGCTGCTCTTTCAATCGTGACTTCTGATGCATCTTTTAAAACGTTAATGGCAGCACTTGCGCCTGCCTGACTACTCAGGTCAATATCACTAAACCCCAGAGATTCGAATTCTGAAGCAAGATCTTTACCTTTGACGTTGATATTTGAAGAAGCACTTTCGAGCTGTACATTTAAGTCATCATCAGAAGAAAGTAATGACTTGCCATTGAAATTTGTTTTTTCCAGAATCTGGTTTGATGCCTCAACTAATTGGCTCGCTTCCTCTTGAATGGCTTGTCGGTCTGAATCATTCAGTGTGCCGTTGGCTGATTGTATTGCCAGCTCCTGAATTCGACCTATATTTTGAGTTAAGCTCTCAAGCGCACCGTCAGCGACCTGTATTGCTGAAATGGCATCGCCAGAATTTCTGATGGCAGCATCGAAGCCATCAAGTTGCGTAGTAATACGTTGGGATATTGCAAGCCCGGCGGCATCATCCCCTGCATGGTTAATTCTACTTCCAGAGCTTAAGCGCTCGAAAGAGCTCGCACTCGTCCTTGCACCGTTACTTGAAATATTGGGTAATGCGCTATTGATAGAAAATGACACAACAAGCCTCTCTACAGAAAAAAGTCTGTATTTGAATCATAGCGCATGTTGGGTGAGTCTTATATTTAAGTTCGGTGATGTTCAGTAACGATGAGTAACCTCTTGTCGGGGTAAGGCTTCAGTTTGAATGACTTCTTCTGAATATTAAGGGGGATTACTAGCATTCACCCCTTAAAACCCAAACCATTCAGGCATGATCAATAGAAGAGCTAATACGCTAACCTGTATACCAATGAAGGGTAAAACGCCTCGGTAGATATCTGTGGTACGAATAGAAGGGGGCGTGACCCCTTTGAGGTAAAAAAGGCTAAATCCAAAAGGAGGCGTAAGGAAGCTGGTTTGTAAGTTCATCGCAATCAAAATAGCAAACCACACCATGCTAATGCCCAATGTTTCAGCAATCGGTGCTAAAACCGGAATAATGATGAAGGTGATTTCAACAAAATCGATAAAGAAGCCAAGCACTAATACCACCAGCATCGTTAGGATTAAAAACCCCCATTTTTCTCCGGGTAGCTGTAGTAACCACTCTTCCAAAAGGATGTCTCCTCCAGAGTAACTGAAAGTCATGGAGAATGCAGTGGCACCTAATAAAATGGCAAACACCATAGCGGTGACCATAACGGTTTCTTTAGCGCTTTCCCAAATCATTGTCATTTGAAACTGGCCGTAAGCAATGGCTAAAATAATAGCGCCAATGCCGCCGAGGGCAGAGCTTTCTGTCGGGGTGGCGATACCAGCAAATATTGACCCTAGCACGACAAAAATCAGGGCGAGAGGTGGAATGATCGCAAATAATGCATTTTTAATCTGTATGGATCTTGGTTCATTCGACGGTGGTATTGCGGGTGCAATTGAAGGGTTGCGTGTAGAGATAAACAGGATATAGCCGATGTAGAGTGCAATCAGTAGTACGCCCGGTGCAATTGCTGCTTTGAACAAGTCGCCAACGGGCAAGCCTAGTACATCACCTAGAATGATCAGGATAATGGAAGGAGGGATGATTTGTCCTAAGGTGCCAGAAGCGCAAATAACGCCACAACTCAGTTGCTCGTCGTATTTATGTTTAAGCATGGAAGGCAAGGAAATTAAACCCATTGCCACGACACTCGCGCCAACAACGCCTGTGGATGCGGCCAGTAAAGAGCCGACCAGAATCGTGCTGATCGCAATGCCGCCATTTACACGCCCAAATAATTGCGCCATAGCTTCGAGTAATCTCTCAGCAAGTTTGGTTTTCTGGAGAACAACCCCCATAAATATAAACAAAGGAATGGCCATCAAGATGGTGTTTTCCATGATGCTCTGAATGCGATAAGGCATAAAAGCAAATAACTCGACCCCTTCGGCCAATATGCCAAAAAAGAGTGCTGTACCTGCGAAAGTGAATGCGACAGGAAAGCCAAGTATTAACATCAACAAGGCGACCACAAACATCACAATACCAATCATGATACCGTTCCATTTTTGTTTGGAGGGTAAGCCTCATGACCAATCAAAACCCGAAGTGCCTGAGTGATCATGCCAAGGCTGGCGAGACCCATTAAGATAAATGAAGTAGGGATTAAGCTTTTAATGATCCAACGATAGGGTAAACCGCCTGGGTCACCACTGCCTTCACCCATATCATAAGCTTCATAGGCAAAGCCGATGCTGTAGTAAGCTACAATGCTGATAAAGGGCAGGATAAAAATCAAGACGCCTAAAAGGTTCACCCAGGCTTTACTTCGGTCACGCCAGCGATCATAGAAAATATCGACGCGGACGTGACTGTCGCTTTGCATGGCGTATGGTGTACCCAATAAGAAAATACACGAAAAAAGATGCCATTCTAACTCTTGCATGCCAATTGAGACGTCATTAAAGGCGTAACGCATGATGACATCATAAAAAACATTCAGCAGCAGTAAAACCACGGCGGAGCAAGCTAACACTCCGCATAGATCAGTGATGCGCTTAAAGAAATGATCAAATTTGAGAATCAAAAACATAGTTGAATTGTTGGAGCTTGGTTCAGCTTCACCTAGCGGTGCTATCTAAATATGCCTTGTCAGACATATTAGTCCACTGGCGAGCTTGCTTCAGGTAGGCGTGTTGAGACTTGAGAACTTTGGCAGCAAAAGGGTCTGCTGCGGCGTGTTCTTTTAGAAGAGTATCGTTGGCATTTTGTAATGCGGTCATCACTTCTTTAGGGAAGGTTTTGACTTTAATATTGGGGTATTCCGAGGTCATGGTTGACCAGTTTTTAGCGCTTTCATGAGTTGACTGAATATACATATCAAACGCTGATGCTTTCATCGAAATACGTAAAATTTCTTGTAGGTCCGCAGGTAATTTCTCAAATTTCTTTTTGTTGACTAAAAATTGAAGTTCTGCTGCAGGCTCGTGCCAGCCTGTGTAGTAAAAAGGTGCAATCTTATGGAACCCCATGCGTAAATCAAGTGATGGGCCTACCCATTCTAAGGCATCTATGGTGCCTCTTTCTAATGAAGTATATAACTCACCTGGAGGAATATTTGTGGGTTTTGCGCCTAACTTTGCAAGCACTTCGCCTGCAAAGCCGGGGATGCGCATTTTCAAACCTTTTAGGTCTGCCACACTGTTGATTTCTTTCTGGAACCAGCCACCCATTTGGTTGGAGGTATTACCCCCAGGAAAGGACATCAAATTGTATTTACCATACAACTCATTCATTAGCTCCATGCCTCCGCCATGATAAAACCAGGCATATTGTTCTGACGCGATCATACCAAAGGGCATGGTCGTGAAATACATGGTTGCAGGAACTTTACCTTTCCAATAATAGGACGCTGAGTGGCCAAGGTCGTATTGGCCAGATTTAACCATGTCAAAAATGCCAAACGGTGATTTATGTTTATTCGATGAATGGATGATGATTTTGAGGCGTCCATTAGACATTTTCTCTGCCATGGTGGCCATGTTTTTAGAGGCATCACCAAATATTGGAAAGTTTGGACCCCAAGTTTCAGCCAGTTTTAATTTATAGACCTTTTCAGCATGAGCAAGTGTTGTGAATAAGGTAAATATTGTTAACAGTAGAAAACGTTTAAGTAATTTAGAGAACTGAATGGGAAGAGATAACATTAGTTAGCATCCTTGTTGTTTTTGTATTTGTTGCTAGGGAATCAAACTGGGAGCCTAAACTATCAAATTTAGCGTTCTCGTGCAAAAGCATTGGAACGGGGGGTTATTTTATTGATTGAGGTTTTTGAATCAGGTTTTGTAAGGACTTGGCTAAGTTGTATTCTGGCAAGTCAGGGAAGTGGTTGATGATATAACTTAAATATACTCGGGCTTTATCTTTATTGTGGTGTTTCGTGAGCAGTGTTTTAGCGGCAATTAAATAAAGTTCAGCCAGATGAGGTGCCGGATCAAAGCGAGTATGGGCGTTGAAAGCTAGCCAGATAACTAAATCATAGTCTTCATGCTGATGAAAAGCTTCTGCCAGTTTTTTACTTAACTCCAAATCAAAAAGCACGAACTCTGGGTTATGCGCTTGACGTTGACGAATGAATTCAGATGCTGCATCAATCTTTCCTCGGCCGATCATTAGCCAGAGGAAAGCATGGGCATATTGTTCTAAGCGGTCATTGTCATTAAGTGCGCTTAATAATTTATAGAGTTGGTCTCGCCTGAGATCAGAAAAGCTAGATCGCTTAAGCTCTTTTTCAAGTCGAGTCGTGAGTTGTACATAGTCTCCCCTTTTTATTGCGATGTCGATATCTGCATCCAGACGTTTTGCATTATCGATTTCGTGAAGTGCTCGAGCAGGGCTCTGCTCGCTTTGTTTATTTACGGATGCATTCACTTCAATATTTGAAAATGATTTATATTCAAGTAGCACATAAGCCAGCAAGCTAAATATGGCTAGGCTGAAGTAACTGAAGGTGATAGCGCTTATTATTGGTGTGTAAATTTCAGGAAGGTGTTGGTGTGCAAAGTCGATGAGTACCAAGCTTGTGACTGTCGTTAAGGTGAAAATACTTACCAAACCAAAATAAGCCTGTTTCATGCTAATCATCGGTTCCAGAATGGCGTCGATCTGGAGAGCGTTACCGAACTTATCTTGTCGAAGTTTTACCATCAATGTTGCAGGTAAAAACCAAAAAGTAATTGCGGCAAGAAAAAGTGCGGGAATGAGGCTGAGGTATTTTGCAGTCAATAGTGGTGTCAGTATCGCGATACCGATTAAGGTACTAGCACTTAAGCTCTCTTTAAAATGTTGACCCGATAAAATTGCAGATAAACCGGGTGGCTTTTTCAGTATCAATTGCTTGCTTTTAATTATTTGCTGGCCATAGTGTGAGACCAAAATGATGATAAATAAAGCCGCCATCAATGCCAGTATATAGTGACTTAAATATGCAAAAGAAAGCAGTGTTGATACGGCAATAACCAGCAAGGGTTCTGCTTGAAATGGAAAGCGGAAAAAGCGTGAGATATTGTGCCAAAATGGAGTGTTGGCTTGCAGTTGCTCAAGAAAATGCAATGAGTGATGACAGTTTGGACAAATACCGGATTTAGTCTTTTCATCAGCATCAGGCATGCAAGCTTTGTCATAGTGAATATGGCAAGCCTTACAAACCCAGATGGCAGGCGAAATAGGGTGGTAATGACAAAAGTGCTTCACGGGCTTCCAATATTACTGACGACAGAGTGATAAGTCGTGCTGTTTGTTAGTCAGAATGATATTAAGATAGTAGCGTTATTCTGAGTTTTCGCATAATGCTTCTTGCATATGTGTTTAAGTATTTCTGTCATCTGTAAACAAGCGTAAAACCCATCCCCAAATACTAATATTTTATCAACACATTCGCTAGACTTGTTTTGAAGGTAAGCAGTATATCTACCAAGTTGCTGCACTATGTTGCTGCTCAAGGTTAATAACAACGCAAAGAGGTTTAGTCGTATGACTACATTTAATAAGGTGATTCAAACATTCGTATTGTTTGTAGCGATGTTTTCTTTAGCCGCGGTGTCAGAGGCTGATGAGTTATCTACTGCACTTCAAACACACTTTGATAGTCAGTCTGCGTTCAAGTATATCAATTACGAAAGTGTTGATCAGGCCCATGCTGACGAATACGGCAGCATGCGTTATCTAGTGATGGATTTTACTTCAGCGCTAGCGAGCATTGACCTGCAAAGCAGTATTCACCATATATGTTCAAGCGTATTGAAGGATCAAAGTCTGATTCGTCACTTATCTGATGCTGGCTACGATATGGTTTCCGTTTCTTTTGACAGGCAGTCGCAGTATGACTGCCTGTAGATGGGCCTGATTAAGTTAAGTGAAAAATAACTGTTTTAGCTCTGTCCCTGGGTCTTCTGCACGCATGAAGGCTTCGCCGACTAAAAAGGCATTTACATGGTGTTCTTGCATTGCCTGAACATCTGCTTGTGAATGAATGCCACTTTCCGTGACCACTATTCTGTTATCAGGAATTAGTTCTAATAAGTCAAACGTGTTGTTGAGTGAAACTTCGAAGCTATGAAGGTCTCGGTTATTAATGCCTAATAGCCTTGTGTTAAGGGTCAGGGCTTGATGTAATTCAGCTTCATTATGAACTTCTACCAAAACATCCAAACCAACTTCTTCGGCAATGCCTGCAAGCTCTTGCATCTGGTCTTTTGTTAAGCAAGCTGCAATGAGTAATACACAATCTGCATTAAGTACTCTGCTTTCGTAAATTTGGTAAGGGTCGACCATGAAGTCCTTTCTAATAATTGGCAGAGAACTAGCTATGCGAGCTTGTTGCAGATAGTCTTCATGACCTTGGAAAAAATCATGGTCGGTTAAAACCGATAAGCAAGCGGCGCCAGCAGACTCATAACTTTCTGCAATCTCTTGAGGGATGAAATTCTCACGAATGACACCTTTGCTTGGCGATGCTTTTTTAATTTCAGCAATAATTGCAGGCAGGTTTTGAGATAGTTTGTTTTCAACGCTTTTTACAAACCCCCTTGCCACGTCAAGATCGAAGGCTTGCGCTTTACAGTTAGCCAGGCTCAGCTCTCGGTTACGTAGCTTAATTTCTTGCCATTTTCGGGCAATAATTTTTTTCAGAATTGTCGGTGTAGAATCTGCTGAAGCAGAAGGCCCAAAAGTTACGTGTGACATAATTGGTTACTTCAATATTAGTTGTTTGAAAATACGCTGGTAAAACTAGCTAAATCAGATAGTTTCCCTAATGCCAAGCCGCTACCAATTGCATCGGCAGCCAATTTAATTCCTTCATCTAGTGAATTAGCTAAATCAGAAGCATAAATGGCTGCGCCTGCATTTAAGGTAATAATCGTTCTGGCTTTTTGAGCGGCTTCATCCTGAGACTTTCCAAGTGCTGATTTAATGAGTGTTAAACTCTCGTCTGCACTTTCAACGCTCAGACCTGTTAATGCTTGAATATCATAACCAAAGTCGGTAGGAGAAATTGTATACTCGTTGACTTGACCATCTTTTAATTCAGCGACAAATGTTTCACCTGATAAGGTAATTTCGTCTAAGCCATCAGAAGCATGAACAACGAGTACATGCTCACTGCCTAAACGGTTTAATACTTCTGCCATTGGTCGGCATAAGTCTTTACTGAATACGCCGATGACCTGTTTACTGACATTGGCAGGGTTTGTCATCGGGCCAAGCATATTGAAAATAGTACGAATAGCCATTTGCTTACGTGGCCCAATGGCATGTTTCATTGCACTATGATGTGCGGGAGCAAACATAAAGCCGACGCCGATTTCATCAATACAACGTTGGACTTCTTCTGGAGTAATCGATAAGTTAATGCCTGCGGTTTCAAGCACATCAGCACTCCCTGTGCTACTTGATACACTTCTATTACCATGCTTCGCTACTTTGCCGCCAGCTGCTGCAACAACAAATGCACTTGCAGTCGAGACATTAAATAAATTTGCGCCATCACCACCCGTACCACAGGTATCAACTAAATAGTCACCGGAAACATTCACCTTTGTTGAAAGTTCACGCATGACTTGAGCTGCCCCGGTGATTTCATCAATCGACTCGCCTTTCATGCGTAGCGCAACTAGGAAACCACCAATTTGAGCATCAGTGGCTTCGCCTGTCATAATTTGCTGCATGACAGATTTCATGTCATCGGTGCTTAGGCTTTCATGCGCCACGACTTTTGATAATGCTTGACTGATATCCATGGTATTCCCTTGTTACTTGTTGTTATTTAATCTTTTATTAAAGAAGTTTATCTATCTAAGAAATTTTCCAACAGATCATGGCCGTGTTCGCTCAGAATTGATTCAGGGTGAAATTGCACGCCCTCAATGTTTAATTCTTTATGACGAAGACCCATGATTTCTTCGATGCTGCCATCTTCATTTTCTGTCCAGGCTGTTATTTCCAAACAGTCAGGTAGCGCGTCTTTACAAACCACCAGAGAATGATAACGAGTTGCCGTAAAAGGCATTTTCAAATTATGAAAGACACCTTGATTATTATGGTGGACGGGTGATGTTTTACCATGCATGACTTGTCCTGCACGAACCACTTCGCCACCAAAAGCCTGGCCGATACTTTGGTGGCCTAAGCAAATACCTAAAATAGGTATACGGCCTTTAAAGTGCTCAATTACCGCCATTGAGATACCTGCTTCGTTTGGCGTACAAGGCCCTGGTGAAATGACGATCTTTTCAGGTGCTAATTGTTCAATTTGCTCAATTGAAATTTCATCATTTCGAAAGACTTGTACTTCAGCACCTAACTCACCTAAATACTGAACGACGTTGTAAGTAAAGGAGTCGTAATTATCAATCATTAATAGCATGTTTTTCTCCTTTCCTACTTAAGCGCATCTAAGCTTTGTGTTGCCATTGCTACTGCGCTGAAAACAGCGCGCCCTTTATTCATGGTTTCGTCCCACTCGCTTTGGGGGACTGAGTCGGCCACTACACCAGCACCGGCCTGAATGTGCAATACTTTGTTTTTAATGACGGCAGTTCGAATCGCAATAGCTGTGTCCATATTACCATTCCAGGCAAGATAACCGACTGCACCGCCGTAGACACCACGTTTGACGGGCTCGAGTTCATCAATAATTTCCATCGCCCGAATTTTGGGTGCGCCACTTAATGTGCCGGCAGGAAATGTTGCGCGTAATACATCAATGGCAGAGGTATCGGGTTTTAACTGGCCGGTTACGTTTGAGACAATGTGCATGACATGCGAATAGCGTTCGACAATCATTTTATCAGTTAGTTGAACGGTGCCAACTTTACTGACACGTCCAGCATCATTTCGGCCGAGGTCGATGAGCATTAAATGCTCAGCAAGTTCTTTCGGGTCAGCTAATAGTTCTTCTTCCAGTGCTATGTCATGGGCTTCGTCTATGCCGCGTTTGCGTGTGCCTGCGATCGGACGAACGGTTACTTCACCGTCTTCAACACGCGCTAGAATTTCTGGTGAGGAGCCGACGATATGAAAGTCCTGAAGATTCAGAAAGTACATATAAGGCGAAGGGTTTAAGCATCGTAAGGAACGATACAAATCGAGTGGTTCTGACTCAAAAGGAATAGACATACGCTGGGAAAGAACAGTCTGCATGACGTCTCCCGATAACACGTATTCCTTTATTTTCGATACACCGGCTTTAAACTTATCTTCAGAAAAACCAGAGATGAAATCAGATTCTTCTATTTGATGTGCTTTCGTTTGTTTTTTCTCTTGGACGCAAACATCATTACGTAAACGATGAACCAGTAGATCTATAATTGTTTGTGCAAGCGGATAAGCATCTTCTATGCCTGGGTCGGCATGATAGATCAGCATTAACTTGCCACTGAGGTTGTCAAATACAACTAATTGGTCGGATACCATTAAAAGTATGTCGGGTGTACCGAGAGGATCTTCTGGGCAGCTTGCGGCTAGCTTTGGTTCGATATATCGAATGGTATCATAAGAGAAATAACCGACGAGGCCGCCATTAAACCGAGGTAAACCTTCGATTTCAGGTACATGAAAGCGCGCTTGGAATTGCTCAACAAAGCTTAAAGGGTCAGTGCATTCATGCTGCTCTATTATTGTTCCATTTTCCTCAATGATAACCTTGTTGCCAAAAACTTTAAGGACTTGTTTGCAAGGTAAGCCGATAATGGAGTAACGGCCCCATTTTTCGCCGCCATGAACAGATTCCAATAAATAAGAATAAGGTCCGTTTGCGAGCTTTAAATAGGTGCTAAGAGGTGTGTCCAAGTCAGCAAGAACCTCCCGCATGACGGGGATGCGATTGTAACCTTCTTTGGTTAAAGCTAAGAATTGTTCCGGCGTCATGGTTGTTCCTAAATCATTACATTAATGCAGCTAATGTGCGGGTCATACTCTATCTACAGGTAATAATATAAGTGCTGTATATAAAGGACGGAGCGTGTAGCTCGTTTGAGCTAGCTTCGCCAACAACCTGATGTATGATGGTGCTGTGTAAGGATTTTGTCTTTTGGTGCAAACACCGAGCGTTCTCTCTTATTTTGGAATTTGAAAAACCTAAATCTAGCCACGTAGATTACCGCAGCTAAATGAGTGAATCAATTTTTTGTCTTTATATCGGTTTATTTAGCCTTTTCAAGCTCTGTGTGCATTTGTGCAATGGTTGCTTGGTAGTCGGCAGTATTGAATATGGCTGAGCCAGCAACAAATGTGTCTGCTCCTGCCGCCGCGATTTCAGCAATATTATTAATGTTTACGCCGCCATCTACTTCAAGGCGTATTGGGTGTTCAGCATCACGGCCGCATGCATCAATTCGACTTCTTACCAGTTTTAATTTCTCTAGCGTTGATGGGATGAATTTTTGCCCGCCAAATCCTGGGTTGACTGACATCAATAAAATCATATCCAGTCGATCCATGACATGGTCTAAATAATGAAGCGGCGTTGCAGGATTAAACACTAAACCTGCTTTGCAGCCGGCATCCTGGATGATTTGTAAGGAGCGGTCGACATGTTCGGATGCTTCTGCATGAAACGTAATATACGTTGCGCCAGCATCAATAAAGCTACGAATCATATCGTCAACAGGTTTTACCATTAGGTGAACATCGATAGGCGCTGTTACACCGTGCTTTCTTAATGCACTACAAACCATTGGGCCAATGGTTAAGTTGGGAACATAGTGGTTATCCATAACATCAAAGTGCACAATGTCAGCACCGGCTTCGAGTACTTTGTCTACTTCTTCCCCTAAACGGGCAAAGTCAGCAGATAAAATAGAGGGGGCGATTAAAAATTGGCTCATAGCATTCTCGATGATGATAAATTGGGCTATTCTAACTGAGAGATGCGGAGTCGACTATGCTTTATTTAGTCTCGTGGCATTTTCAATGCGCTATATATTAATAATTTAAATCACTACTCGTGAACAATATCATGCTGAATAAATATTTTGTTGTTGTATGGTTATTATTAGGGGGCGCTTATACCGCCGCTGAGGAAGAGCAAAGTCCTTCTGAACCTGAGCCTATCAATAAAGAAGAGTCTTCTGAATCAGGCAGAGTCGGGGCATTAATTTCCGAACATTCTGAGCAGCTTGCTTTATCACTAGAAGTGAAACCGAATGAACTTGTTTGGTTGAAGGTAAAGTATCCTGATCAGGATGAGTTAGTGAGTGTCCTGGCATTGGAGCAGAAACCAAGAATGCCTCAAGCCCAAGGGGCAGTATTGATTCTTCATGATAAAGAACAGCATGCTGATTGGCCTTACTTGATCAGGCCCTTGCGAATGAGCTTGCCTGACGCGGGTTGGCATACCTTATCGGTAAACTTGCCCTATGAAAATAGTCAAAAATATCCTGAACGAAGCTTAGGTGCGAAGTTAAATGATCAGATTACTTTGACGGAGCCGATTTCTTTTGCGCGTCAATTGCCGGCTGTCCGTGCAAAGAAAACTAATAAGGAGTCAGGCGAAGAACTGCCTGTTCCAGATGCCGAGGCTCAGCCAGAGGCTACTGACAATGCTTCTGAGAGTGAAAATGTGGATATTGATTTAGCTGAGCAGCAAAAAGGTAAAAAGCCGACATTGCCATATAGAGATCGAAGTTTGCTGCATATCAAGGCGGCTATGGATTACCTGCACGGGGAAGGCTATCAAAATATTGTTATCGCAGGCTACCGTACAGGTGCTGATTTAGCTTTAGATCACATAAAGCCAAATGTCCCTCAGATTCCAAAGGAGGGTTTTGCATTGGTTATGGTTGACCCGCTCCTTCAAAACGATTATCAAACAGACATGGCTAAGTTTTTTGGTAAAAACTTTCAGGCTCCAGTGCTTGATATTGTAAACGGGGCGAATTTAGAGAGTCGGCGCTTGGCTAATGAGAGAGCAGTCGGGGCGCGTATTGCAAATATGTCCAGCTACCATCAAGTAAGCTTAACGACAAATGAAAGTGGGGCTTTTCAGGTGTCTTTACTGCGTAGAGTCCGTTATTGGTTAGGAAAATACGCACCAGGAATGGCCGCGACGAAAATTTCATCGCGGCGATGATTCACAAGTTAAGTATATGTCTTAAAGCGAAAGCATTACTGCCTGACGTTTTTTCATTTCTGCCAATAAAAAGCCAAGGCTTTTAAGTTTATTAAAGTGAGGTTCTGTGTGTTTTTGAGAGAAATAACATGAAAATGCATGTTTACGAATGAATTGGTCAAGTGCTGAGCTAAGTAGCCAGTTATTAAGCTTACCATCTGTACTTATCGTTTCAAACTCTTTGCAAATTGGTAAAAAAGGCTCATCTATTGTTTCAATCGAGTGTGCTTTATCAATGTATCTATCTATTATGTAAGTCGTGATTTTATTTCCAATTTCTCTTTGGCCTATGTCATAAGAGATTCTAGCTAGAGTTGATAAGCGCTCAATTTTTGATTCGCCAGAGCTTAATAGTTTCTTCACTAATTCAAATGCTTGAAGTAGGTGTTGAAAACGATCAATATTGCTTAGTTCAGGGTTTCGAGAGCTGGCGTAAGCATTTAATGCTTGTTGAAAATCAAAGCCTTTTGCATCGGATGGTTGGTTTATATTCTTTTGAATGCTTTTCAAGAATGGCTGATCGTTGAAGAATATATCATAAGACTGAGAAGGCTGCATGGCAGTTATATGAGGGTTCTTAACTAAAAACCCATCAGTCATCATTTTTTCTGCTGTATCATTTTTACAGCAGAATAGATTTAACTGGAAACCATCCAGAGGCTTAGATATATCTAATGGTGTGAGGATATTTAAGCTGGGAATTAGGTGGTACGACTCATACCCTAGTTCTTTAAATGCTGTAATTAGTGGTGTGTTGATTTTATCGCCATGCTTTAGTTCAAACATGATAAGAGGGGAGTGTTCGCTTAGTGTTTTTTTACCCGCTTTTAGAATATTTAACTCTTCGCCTTCTGCATCTAGCTTAATGAAGTCTAGTGTCTTCCACTGATATTTTTCAAGACACTGATCAAGTGTTAGTAAATCAATAGTTTGCTTTTCACCTGAGGTTGAATTTGATTCGGTTAAGGAGTTCAGCTCTGCATTTGGGGATGTGAAAAAAGTAGCTTGTCCAGAATGATCAGATAGGCCTGCTTGGATTAATTCTATTCTGCTATCAAGGTTGTTTTTTCTGATGGTATTACGTAACGCATCTGCTGTATTTTCTGTTGGTTCAAAGCACCATAGCTTACCTTTCTCACCTAGATTGTTTCCAATAGCCGTGCTGTATAAACCGTAGTTTGCGCCAATGTCCAGAGCTTGCATTTCAGGTTTAATGAATGCTCGAACGAAATGTATCTCATCTTCAAACCAATCACCTTGTTCTTTTAGGACATAGTTGGTCATCAAGTTTTTGTCTGCTGGCGCACATATTTTAGTGCCATTATTTAAGGTAATATATATGGTGTTTAGTTTCATACGAAAAGTATCTAAAGTGAGTTTAAGTGTAGCTTATCGTACATGAATAACACTTGTTTGGAAGTGCTTTAATATCAGTTTGTGAACTTACTTCGTAAGGGGGGGGGCAAGTGAATCTAAAAATGCTGAATATGCATGGGATTCTTGTTTAGTGATTTGTTCCAAGCGTCTTATTTTCGTATCAAACTCTTTCAAAACTATTTTATAGTCTTTTTTAAGTTCCTGAATATCAGCTTGAGCATTAATAATCACTTTTTTGAGTAAGTCTATTTTATTTAAAATAGACTTTGGAATGTTGAAGCCTTTACGCTGTTTGTTTGCTGCTTGCTCTTCAAGGGCGAGTATTTGTTTTTCAGAGTTTTCTATGTTTACCTTTTTGACTTGTATAACGCTATTAATATCCTGGATACGACGCTTTAAAATTCGCACTGCGTCGTCTGGGTGGCTATAAAGTTGTTTCAACGTTGCATCAATTTCGCTTTGAGCGGCTTGAGCTATTTTCTTTTGCTTTTCTTTTTCAAGCTTTGCGTCCCTTAATGAAATTTGTTCAGTATTCAGTGCGGGCGGGACGCGCTCAATAATACGTCCCTGTGCGTTTAAAATATCGTAGCCTTTGGATACATACTTGGGCGGTATTGCATGCCCCATAACCAGATTTCCCTGCTCATTTTTATATCTGTATAGTTGCGCCGCTATGCTTTGTGTTGCAAACAGGCCTAACAATAGACAGCAGATGGCATGTAAGGTGTGTTGCTTAAGGGCGTTAAAAATAATCATTCTTTGGTCTTTGGTTCTCGTTATAAAGTATTCTGTATTGCGAACGTTTCACATGTTTATTAGCTGCTTAATATAACAGTATATCTGAATTTTAGATGTTTTTGTTCTAGTCACAAGGTGTATGTTTGGTTTCATTGGTATTAATGTAAAGAGTTAATTTAAATGTTGGAAGTAATGACAGAACAATTGCTGCTATTTTGTATTTCGATTGTTGCAAATGGCTTAAGTGCCATGGCGGGGGGGGGCGCTGGATTATTGCAGTTTCCTGCGCTGCTGTTTTTAGGTTTGGCTTTCTCGACCGCATTGGCGACTCATAAAGTGGCCAGCGTTGCTTTAGGCGTTGGGGCGACCATTCGACATCTTCGAGAGAAACGCCTGAAGCTCCGTTTTGCGCTTTTTATTCTCGGGTTTGGTTTGCCAGGTGTGGTGCTAGGGGCGATGTTGATCCTTCACGTCCCGGATGCTTTGGCTAAAACAACGCTAGGTATATTGACAATTTCGCTGGGGATTTATTCGTGGTGTTCCCCAACCTTGGGTCTGGCAGAAGTAAAAAAACAACACCGTTTAAAAGAATGGATAATCGGAGGTGTGGTTTTATTCCTGATTGGTGTCTTGAATGGTTCAATTACTTCAGGTACGGGTTTGTTTGTGACGGTTTGGTTAGTCATCTGGTTTGGCCTGGATTACCAACGAGCAGTTGCCTATACGCTTATTTTAGTCGGTTTACTGTGGAACGGTGTTGGTGCTATCACACTTGCAAGTCAAACGATGGTTAAGTGGGAGTGGGTCATACCATTAGTTATTGGTGCAATTTTGGGTGGTTATCTTGGCGCTCATTTGTCTATTGCGAAAGGCAGCGGTTTGGTAAAGCGCTGTTTTGAAGTGGTGACTGTCTTGGTGGGTATATCGTTACTGCTTTAGGGCTTATTTAAATTTTTACTACCCAGGGAATTATAGATATTTTTGTATTTCACCTGGGTAATTGCTCGAAATAAATTCTTTCTGCATTTGAAGAGCTTGGCTTCAGAAATACTTACTTCTCAATCCCATACTGTGATCTATAAGCAGAAACTGTTTCAGAAAATTGCGATAAACTTGCATCATCCTGAATGTAGTCTAATACTTGAGTAAGGTTGACGATGCTTACGACAGGGATATCGAAATCTCTTTCCACTTCTTGAATTGCAGACAACTCGCCTTGGCCTTTTTCTTGGCGATCTAATGCAATCAGAACACCAGCAGTCTCTGCACCCGCGGCTTTAATAATTTTAATTACTTCGCGAATAGCAGTGCCGGCTGTAATAACATCGTCAATAATCATTACTTTGCCTTTAAGTGGTGCGCCAACAATGGTGCCGCCTTCTCCGTGAGTTTTAGCTTCTTTACGGTTGAAAGCAAAGGGAGTATTGGTTTTGTGTATAGATGAAAGACAAACGGCAGTAGCAGAGCCAAGGGGGATTCCCTTGTACGCTGGGCCAAAAAGAACATCGAATGGGATGGCAGAATCGACGAGTGTCTGGGCATAAAACTCGCCTAATTTAGCGAGTGATAAACCGTCGTCGAATAAACCCGCATTAAAAAAATAAGGGCTGACACGGCCTGACTTAAGGGTAAACTCGCCAAACTTTAAAACGTTCTTTTGTATTGCGAAATCAATGAAATCACGCTGGTGTGGCTTTAGATCAGTATTTTGAGTCATTAAATGTGCCTAAATTGAAGATATTACAGTCTTTTTCTTTTCAAAAAGTGTGAGTTGCGTATCATACCACGCAAATAATTTGAGAGGCAGTTATGCGAGTAGTATCAATTAATGTAAATGGATTGAAAAGAGCTGCAGAAAATGGTTTTTTTGACTGGATGCGCGAGATCAATGCTGATGTGATATGCGTGCAAGATATCCAAGGAAAAGTCTACGATTTTGATGATGAAGTTTATCACCCTGAAGGGTATCAGGCTTATTTTATCGATGCAGAAAACCCAGAAGATGGCGGGGTTTGCATTTATACACGTCATTTTCCAAAAGCAATTATGTACGGTTTTGCTTATGAGCCTGCGGACCGAGAAGGCCGTTTTATTCAGGCAGATTTCGAAAATGTAAGTGTTGCCTGTATGCTAGCGCCCTGCGCCTTGGGTGATGAGAGTAAACAGCAAGCAAAAGACGATTTTCAAGAGGCTTTCAAAATACATTTAGAGAAAACTTTACGCAAACGTCGCCAGTTTATTTTTGCCGGAAGTTTTAATTCCACCCACTTAGTGATGGATGCGAGTAAAAAATATCATGAATTGGATGTGAGTGGGTTTAAGCCTTATGAACGAGCATGGTTTGATACGGTATTTGATGATTTAGGTTATATCGATGCTTTTCGTTACGTGAATGTAGAGAAAAATCAATACACCTGGTGGCCAGAGTGGGCAAAGGGCTGGCGGAAAAATTCGGGTTGGCGCACCGATTATCAAATTACTAGTCAAATGATGAAAAATCTTATTGAAGATGGTTTTATCGACTTTGACACACGTTTCTCGGATCATGCCCCAGTGGTGATGGACTACGACGTTATTATGTAGCGGCGACTCTCGATATACAAAAAAGGCGCAAAGTGTTAGAACTTAGCGCCTTTTTTCGTTATTTTGAATGTCTAGTGGTTTGAATACCTGTCTATTGAAACCTAAGCTTCAATAGCTGCCATCTGTAAATCAAAAATTTCATTAATGCCTTTTTTAGCCAAAGTTAGCATGGCATCTAACTCTTCTTGTTGAAAAGCTTCGCCTTCAGCAGTGCCCTGAACTTCAATGAAGCCACCTTTATCTGTCATGATGACATTCAAGTCTGTTTCAGCCGCTGAGTCTTCAGGATAATCTAAATCAAGCACAGGGTGACCTTCGAAGATGCCCACAGAAATGGCTGCTACTTTTTGCTTTAATGGCAGCTTTTTTAATTTTCCGCTATCAACCAGAGTTTGCAGTGCGTCCATTAATGCAACGCAGCCACCACTGATTGAGGCTGTACGAGTGCCACCATCCGCTTGAATAACGTCGCAATCGATTTGAATAGTTCGCTCGCCAAGTGCTTTCATGTCTACGGCTGCGCGCAGTGAACGGCCAATTAAACGTTGAATTTCAACCGTGCGGCCTGTTTGTTTGCCACGTGCGGCTTCACGGTTCATGCGTGAGCCCGTAGAGCGGGGCAACATGCCGTATTCTGCGGTGATCCAACCCTTGCCTTCACCTTTCATGAATCGAGGCACGCCTTCAGAAACAGATGCTGTACAAATAACCTTTGTATCACCAAACTCAATCAGTACAGATCCTTCTGCGTGCTTTGTGTAATGGCGAGTAATTTTAATGTCGCGTGCTTGATCAAGCTGGCGTCCGCTAGGTCTCATGTCGGTATCCTGTTGTTGAAATAGTCGTAATAATATTGAAATTAAAGTGTAAATGTTCGAATTGAACGTTAAACGGGGCGGGAGTTTATCATTTAAAAGGTAGGTTTCTAAGACCCTAGCGCGTAGAATTTACATCAATAAAATATTGAAGCCTATAAACCTTATTAAAAGAGGGGAATTTGATGCTGAAAAGCATGACTGCATTTTCACGAGTAGAGCACGAAAGTGATTTTGGATCGATCACCTGGGAGCTAAGGACGGTAAATCATCGTTATTTGGAACCTCATATAAAGCTTCCTGATGTCTTTAGAGAAATAGAGCCTAAACTACGTACACTCATGCGTAACTATTTATCGAGAGGGAAGTTGGACGGAATGCTGAAATGGCAACCCTCAGCAAAAAGACCTGATAACTTGAAACTAAATACTGATGTATTGCAGGGCTTAAGTGATGCAACAAAAACGGTTGCAAGTATTTTCGAGCAAGCGGCGCCAGTAGATATGCTGGCTATTTTGCAGTGGCCCGGCGTGGTTGATAGCGAGTCGGAAGACCGTAAGCAACTTTGCAGTGATGCTTTAGGCGCTTTTGAGGCCGGCCTTAAAATTCTAGTTGAGAATCGAGAGCGTGAGGGTGTGCAGTTAGAGCCTTTATTTGAAGAGCGCTTAGTTGCCATTGAAAATATTGTTACGGACGTTCGCAAATGGCTTCCCGAAATTATCCAAAAACAAAATGAAATGGTTCGTAAACGATTTGAAGTTGCGTCTGTTGAGCTCGAACCAGAACGTTTGGCGCAGGAAATGGTGCTTCTGGCGCAAAAAACAGATGTGGCAGAAGAGCTCGACCGTCTTGATGCTCATGTGAATGAAGTTCGCTTAGTGCTTGCAAAAGATGAACCCGTTGGACGGCGTTTGGATTTCTTGATGCAAGAGCTAAACAGAGAGGCAAATACCTTATCTTCAAAATCTATCGTGACTGATACCACGAAAGCAGCAGTTGATTTGAAAGTGTTGATTGAACAGATGCGAGAGCAGGTACAGAATATTGAATAATGAGGTGGATGTGAGTCAAAGTAAGCAAGGTCAAGCAGTGGGGCGTCTTTATATTGTTTCAGCACCTTCAGGGGCAGGAAAAACCAGTTTGGTATCTGCGCTTTTAGAAGCTGATGTTCAAATTGAGGTCTCTGTTTCTCATACGACAAGACCAGCTAGGCCAGGTGAGCAGGATGGTGTGAATTATCATTTTGTTTCAGTCGATGCATTTGAATCGATTGTTGAGAGGAATGGATTTTTAGAGCATGCAAAAGTATTTGATAATTACTATGGTACTTCTCAGGCTTGGCTTGAGCAGCGTTTGATAGCAGGCCAGGATGTTATACTGGAAATTGATTGGCAGGGCGCGCAGCAGGTTAGAGAAATTATGCCTGATGCTTTGAGTATATTTATTCTACCGCCATCTAAGGCAGCGTTGAGGTCACGACTAGAAGGGCGTGGTCAGGATAGTGTTGAGATAATTGATCGTCGCATGTCTGAGGCAGAGTCTGAAAGTAGTCATTTCAATGAGTATGATTACCTTATTATTAATGATCAATTTGATGTCGCCCGACAAGAGTTAGGGGTGATCTTTGCTGCTAACCGTCTTAAATCCAATCGACAAAGCGTGACGTATAAAGAAATCTTGGCTGATCTATTGTCATAGCTGGTATATTCTCGTAGAATGCTCGGTCTTTTTATGTCACATGAAATTTCGTGTGACAAAATTATTTCCCTAAAGGTAGACATTTAATGGCTAGAGTGACTGTTGAAGATTGTTTAGAAAATGTTGATAACCGTTTCGAATTAGTAATGGTTTCAACTAAAAGAGCTCGACAGCTTGCCAATGGTGGTAAAGACGCATTTGTTGATTGGGAAAATGATAAGGCGACAGTCGTTGCATTAAGAGAAATTGCTGAAGGTTTTATTACTAAAGATATCTTGATTAACGAAGAGCTTTCTTAAGCTGTTTGACTGAAGAAATTTTAATTTTATGGTGCTTTTAGGCATTAAGTAAAATTTCTCTTGAAAATCCCTCCGCCTCGCTTACTATGGGTGAGGAGAGCGAAAAAGCTGAATGTTTACGTTCGGCTTTTTTTTTGCTTTTTTTATGTATTAATATCATATGAATCCAGTGTAACTGTGTCATCTTTTAATAGGTAAACTGAAACCATAATGGAAGCTCTAGCCCAATCCTTACTAACCTACTTGGATAAAGATAAAGTCCAAATGGTATCGCGCGCGTATGTTTGTGCGAAGGCTGCGCATGAAGGGCAATTTCGACGAAGTGGTGAACCTTATATTATCCATCCATTAGCGGTCGCTAAAATATTAGCGAGTCTTCATATGGACCATCAAACCTTGATGGCGGCGTTGTTACATGATGTGATTGAAGACACGCCTACTACCAAAGAAGATTTAGCTAAAGAGTTTGGAAGTGCAGTCGCTGAACTTGTCGATGGCGTGAGTAAATTGACTCAAATTGAGTTCAAAACCAAAGCGGAAGCCCAGGCGAGTAATTTTCAGAAAATGGCGCTCGCGATGGCCAAAGACATTCGCGTTATATTGGTGAAGCTCGCTGATCGCCTGCACAACATGCGCACGCTCGGGCCGCTTCATGCTGAAAAACGTCGCCGTATTGCAACCGAAACTCTGGATATATATGCCCCCATTGCCAACCGATTAGGTATAAATAGTATTCGGATTGAGTTAGAGGATTTAGGATTTGCTGCGCTATACCCTATGCGGTCGAAATATATTGCCAAAGCAGTAAAAAAATTACGGGGTAATCATAACGAGATTATTGAGGATATTCATGCCCGGTTGGAAGAACGACTCGCTGAGCGAGGGCTGAAAGGGCAAATTGTTGGCAGAGAGAAGCACCTCAATAGTATTTATAAAAAAATGAAATTTCAGCATAAATCCTTCCATGAAATTATGGATGTTTATGCTTTCCGGATCATTGCTGATTCAGAAGATGACTGCTACCGAATTTTGGGTGCTGCGCACAGCCTTTATAAACCTCTTCCTTTCCGTTTCAAAGATTATATTGCTGTTCCCAAAGTAAATGGTTACCAGTCTTTACATACGACGCTTTTCGGCTTACACGTCAATATAGAAATCCAGATTCGAACCCAAGAGATGGAAGAATTTGCTAACTTTGGTATTGCCGCGCATTGGGAATATAAAGATGAATCTAATGTTACTTTGGCGGGGCAGGTGCGAATTGATCGTTGGCTGAGAGGCTTGAACGAAATGCGTGAGCGTGCGAATGACTCCATGGAGTTTATTGAGCACGTTAAGATAGATTTATTTCCTGATGAAATATACGTCTTTACGCCAAAAGGAAGAATCAAAGAACTTCCAGCAGGTGCGACCCCAATTGATTTTGCCTACAGCATCCATACCGATATTGGGAATGCATGTGTTGCTTGTCGAGTGAATAAGCAGCTTTCATCATTAAGTGAGCCGCTTCAAAGTGGACAAACTGTCGAAATTGTTACAGCTCCGGGGGCTAAACCTAGCTCGGCATGGCTAAATATTGTTTCTACCGGTAAGGCAAAAAGTAGTATTCGGCACTTCCTGAAACAGCAGCAAGAAGCAGAAAGTCTGGAACTAGGGCGAACCTTATTGGAGCGATCTTTAGCTGGATTAAGCTCTTCGTGGGAGGATATTAGTGACCGACAAATTGAGAAGGTTCTTGGTCATAATCAGTCAGACTCACTAGACAGTCTGCTTAGGAATATAGGCTTAGGTTTACGAATGCCTTACATCATCGCGCGGCAGTTGCTATCAGACAGTAATATGGTGATTGATGAGAATGACAATTATGAACCTGAAGATCAGGATGTCATGATTAAAGGGACTGAAGGCATGACGCTTTCTTTTGCTAACTGTTGCTACCCTATTCCGGGAGACCCTATTATCGGTATGCCGGATGATAAAAAAGGTTTAGTTATCCACTCTGAAGGCTGTAAAAAAGCACTTAGCCTCACTTTAAGCAAGGCGCACATGCACTTGTCCTGGGTGAAAGATATTACCGATGAGTTTACGGTAGAGTTACGTGTAGAGCTTGAGCGTCAGCGCGGGATTATCGCAGAACTAGCCGCTGCAATTACACGGGCTGAAGGTAACCTTGAAAGTATTGGTGTTGATGAACAAAATGCGAAAATGAGCGTAGTGAGTGTGGTGTTACATGTTCAGGGGCGTCGACATTTAGCGCGTGTTATTAAGCGTATTAGGGCTTTGAAGGCGGTCATTCGATTGAATAGAGTCATTGATTAATACTTTTGATGAAACAAAAACCAATAGGAGAGAGCTATGAGCAATAAATCTATTATCCAGACTGACGAGGCTCCTGAAGCAATAGGAACGTATTCTCAGGCCGTTAAAGTTGGTGACACAGTTTATTTGTCTGGCCAAATACCACTCGATCCTGAAACCATGACATTGGTTGGTGGTGAAATCGAGAAACAAATTATAAGAGTTTTTGATAACTTAAAAGCGGTTTGTGAAGCGGCTGGTGGCGAGCTTCAGGATATTGTGAAACTGAATATCTATTTGACAGATTTGAGCTGTTTTTCTTTAGTAAATGAAGTAATGGCGACTTATTTTCAAACGCCTTACCCAGCTCGTGCTGCCGTTGGTGTTGCTTCATTACCGAAAGGGGCTGAAGTAGAAATGGATGCGATCATGGTTTTAAATTAGGCGCGGCGACTACTGGTTTTTAGCATCTCTAAATAACCTTCTTGATAGCTAGGAAAGCGGAGTTGATAGCCGCTTTCGAGCATCTTCTGATTATTGCACTTTTTATTTCCGGCTCGGCGAGTGTCATGCTTCCCCTCTAGTTGCCCTTCTAACGATACGCTCAGCTCAGAGGCGAGAAAGCCAATCACTTCATTCAAATCAACAGGTTTGCTATCGCTCGACAGATAAAGTGGCTCAACTGTATTCCCTAAAATATCCTCTTGAACTAAATGGTGAATGAAACCCACGCAATCATCTTCATGAATACGGTTGGTCAAACGACATGTTGTACTGAGCTGCGCTTGTCCTGATTTCACTTGCTGAATTAAACGATTACGCTGCGCACCATAAATACCGCTAAAACGGATGACCGTGGAAGGGTGAGGGCTGGCTGCACATAAAGCTTCTGCTTCTAACAATACTTGGCCAGAGAAACTGTTTGGATGTGTTGAGCTACTTTCATTGACTACTTCGCTAGCATCCTGATGATAAACCGCTGTACTAGAAACAAAGTATAAGCGTTTTAATGACTGGTTGTTAACTAATGCCGACAGGGTGTTTTTTAAGCCAGTCAAATAGACTTGGCGATAAGCTGATTCACTACGCTCTGCTGGTGTGAGGCAATAAATAAGGTAGTCTATATTTTTCGGTAGTTGAGAGTTCAAACTTTCAGGTTCACAAACATCAGCCGTAATAAATTGAATATTTTGCTTTTCGGCTTCTTGATGGCCGCGACTCAGCCCCCAAACTTCGTTATTAGTGCTGAGCAACTTAGCAACTCGCAGGCCGATCTTACCACAGCCTACCATTAGTATTCGTTTAGGCGACATTGCGCTTTCCTATAGTGAAGGATATTATTTGAAGGCAATAAGAAAATACTATGGTTTTTCTTAAAACGATATATGATTACTACTATAAATTTAAAAGTATAAAACCAAAATAATCAGAGTGCTATGACCTTAACCGAACTTCGTTATATTGTTACCCTTTCTCAAGAAAAGCATTTTGGGCGTGCTGCTGAAAAGTGCTTTGTCAGTCAGCCAACGCTGAGCGTCGCGGTGAAGAAGCTTGAAGATGAGCTAGGCATTGCTTTATTTGAACGAAGTAAAGGCAGTATTGTTGTCACTGAGTTAGGTCTTCGTTTAGTGGAACAAGCAAAAAAAATATTGGACCAAGCTCATGCTTTTAAAGATATGGCGCAGCAAGGTAAGGATGAACTTAACTCCCCCTTAAAAGTAGGTGCGATATACACGATTGGGCCTTATTTATTTCCACATTTAATGCCAAAATTAAGGCTCGACGCCCCTGAGATGTCGCTTTATATTGAAGAAAATTACACGGCAGTTCTACGCAAGAAATTGAAGCAATGTGAGTTGGACGCAATTATTGTTGCTTTGCCATTTAATGAAGCTGATGTCGTGACCTTACCTTTGTATGACGAGCCTTTTGTTGTTTTATTGCCAAAGGGGCACGCACTTTCCAAATATCAAGCATTGTCGAGCGATATGCTTTCTATCGACAATTTACTAATGCTCGGTCCGGGTCACTGCTTTAGAGATCAGGTTTTAGCTGCTTGCCCTGACTTATTAAATAGGATCGGATTGCCAGAAATAGAGCGTGAGTCGAAGCAGAAACTTATTACGGAAGGTAGTTCTTTAGAGACGATTCGTCATATGGTTGCTTCAGGATTAGGAGTCAGTGTCTTACCCATGTCAGCTGCAATGAAAGGGTATTATGATGAGACTCTGTTGGATGTTCGTCCTTTTGAGTCTCCCGCTCCATATCGAAGTGTCGCATTAGCTTGGCGAGTTACTTTTCCCAGGCCGAAAGCGATTGACCTTTTAGCTACAGCGACCAAAAAGTGCAACCTGTTATCCAAAATTGACCCGTTAAATAAAGCAAAGACTAACAATGCTTAACTATTTCCCGCGAAACAAATGGATTTGAATTCGTTATGGTGACTCTGGCAGAAATCGAACTAGTGCAACTGAAAGGGGTTGGTAAAAAACTAGCCCAAACCTTTAACAAACTGGAAATTTCAAACCTTCAAGATTTATTATTTCACCT
>Ga0105348_1000282_pt1 | contig 37689 bp, 32 predicted proteins | sample EN8Hudsemesocosm_2_FD_83504 | JGI IMG/M metagenome (GOLD analysis project Ga0105348, IMG submission 83504) | Methane-oxidizing microbial communities from mesocosms in the Hudson Canyon - EN8C Hudson Canyon | ecosystem: Environmental > Aquatic > Marine > Cold seeps | place: Hudson Canyon... | reverse complement strand
TGGTGGCCGCATCAACATCAGCTCATTTAACCATACTGCGATAACAGATGACGCATTTTGGCACAAAATGTCAGGTGCTAAAGTTAAATTCAAGGCCGAGATATCCGGTTACAACAATTCCATGGGCTATGCGAATACAGATGGCTCTGGCGCTACTATTGTCCTAAATGAAGGTGACGCTGGTTGGCATACACTAGACAACGCTCCAGATCCCTTCACTTTCTATTTAGATACAAATCAAGGCAATCAGTGGTTCAGCGATACATCTTTGAACGCTGATGGGCAAGACCACATGCTTGCATTCCAAAAGAAGGACGGCAGTGATAGTTATATTCTATTCTGGGATGACCAATTTGATGGTGGCGATCGTGACTTTAATGACTTCGTTTCGCGTGTAAATTTTGTGAGCCCTGCTTCTGTTCCTGAGCCAGGTTCTCTGGCGCTAATAGGTCTTGGCTTAGTAGGTCTTGGTTTTAGCCGTAAAGAAAAAAAGGCATAATTGTTGGTAGTATTTTACGGCTCTCAATCAGAGAGTCGTAAATTAAAGAGATCAAGGGTTCAGGGTTGATAGGGGGATTAATTACTTTGATCTGTGTTCACTTCTGTTCCATAAACGCGTACGAGTCTTTCACTGAACATGCCGAATTTTTGAGTGGCTGTCTGTATCAAGTCAGTCCATTATGTCCTAATGCTTGACCTTTCAATAAGCGAAGAGTGGAAACTCAGAGGAGCTCCCAAAACATTTAGGCTAAGTAATGAAGTACAAATGCTAATGGCCAGTCTCTTCATGTGTGTGGGCTAACGTCTCGGATTCTTTCGGTACAAAGACGGGCTCAAGCTCAGAAAAGTCTTTTCCTGAATCGCCAAACTTTTTCCTGAAGAACGTATTCACATTAGCACCTAGAACCAAAAGACACGGTGTCAGTAAAAGTGTGAGTATCGTCGCGAAGGCTAATCCTCCTGCAATAGCACTGGATAACTGGGTCCACCATTGTGTTGACGGCGCACCAAAGGCTACTTCTCGGTTAATAAAGTCGATATTCATGGCCATGACCATCGGAACAAGTCCCAGGATGGTCGTACCTGCAGTCAGCAGAACAGGGCGTAATCGGATTTCTCCCGTAGCAAGTGCGGCATCATATGCGGAATAACCATCTTTGATATAAGCATTGTAGGTATCAATGAGAACAATATTGTTATTCACCACAATACCGGCTAAAGCAATAATGCCGAGGCCAACCATCACAATACCAAAAGGTTGTGCAGTAACTAATAAACCGAGTAACACACCCGCTGTTGAAAATATAATGGCACTCAGCACTAAAAAGCTTTGATAAAAGCTGTTGAATTGAATCACTAAAATCAACAACATTAAAAACATCGCCAGTAGAAATGCGCTAGATAAAAACTCAGCTGTTTCTTTCTGATCTTCTTCCTCTCCTTTTACGATAATGCGTACGTCAGGATGTAATTCAGCCTCGGAAAATGCCGCTTGCAAAGCTTGTAATTTGTCGCTAGGTAGCAATCCCTCCTCAACATCAGCCTGAATAGTAATCGCTCGCTTACTGTCTACCCTTTTAATTGTGCCTGTTTTTGGTGCGGGCTTGAGTAGAACGAAATTACTGATGGGCACCATGCCCTTATTGGTTGATATGCGAAAATTGTCAAACTGATTTAAAGTACGTTTCTGATTAGGAAAACGAATATTAATATCGACTTCTTCAGTGGTGTCGTCGGGGCGAAACCCAGCAACACGAAAGCCATTGGTAATCATTTGAATCGCGCTGCCAATTAATACGATGTCCGCACCAAATCGAGCGGCGGCTTCACGGTCAACTTCAAGTTGCCATTCAATGCCAGGTAAAGCACGGTCATCTTCTATATCTTTAAAGCCGCCAAGTTTCTCCATTTGAGTGAGAATTGTTTCAACGGTTTCGCTCGCATGTTCTGGGAGCATAGCACTGATTTGAAGCTTGATTGGCTTGCCGCCGGATGGGCCATTTTCAGCCTTTCTGAATTCGAGTTTTACGCCAGGGATGTCCTCAGTAAAATCAGCCATTTCTGATAGTATTTCAGTGGCTGGCCGACGTTTATCCCAATCAATAAACTGGAATTGAATTGAACCTATCACATCTTCTGCCACACCATTGAAAGATTGGTTAAATGAACGGGCATAAACAGATTCGAGTTCGTGCATGCCGAAGAATCGTTGTTCTACCGATTGCAGTAACTGATCTTTTTCAAAAATTGAAAGGTCACCACGCGCATGCACCAGAACTTGTGCATTTTTGGGCTCAACTTCAGGGAAAAACTCAACGCCTTTACCTAGCACAGAATAAGTGGCGTAACTGAGTACAATAACAGAAATTGAAGCCGCTAAGGTTTTACCTGGGTGGTGCAAAAGTTTACGTAATAAATTCACGTATACCGACATCAATGTGCCTGTTTTTTTAGGAGCAACGCTTTGTTGCGTGGTTTGTTTGGCGGCGGGGCGTTTGCCGAGCCAAGAACCTAATACTGGCAGAAATATTAACGCGACGACGAGAGAGGCAGTCAAGCAGATCATGACGGTAATCGGTAAAAACTTCATAAACTCACCGACCGTGCCGGGCCAAGCAATCAGTGGTAGAAAAACGACTAAGGTGGTTGCTGTAGAGGCAATAATAGGCCAAGCCATACGTTTAGATGCTTTAGAGAAAGCGCGTTCAGGCGACATACCATGTTCTTGATTTCGAGAGGCCAATTCGGTGACCACAATCGCGCCGTCAACGAGCATGCCCACGACTAAAATTAGGCTAAAAAGTACCACGATATTTAAGGTCAGCCCCATCAAGTTAATGATTAATAGGCTGGTAAGAAAGGAAGCTGGAATTGCCAAGCCAACTAAAAGAGATGATCGCAAGCCTAGTGCGCCTACAATGACAATCATTACCATGATGATGGCGCTGGAAACGTTGTTTTGCAGGTCTTGCAGCATCTCGATAATTTCACTGGATTTATCGAGAATGTAAGTATGTTCTAGGGAAGCGGGCCAGAAAGGTTTTTTCTCAGAAACGATCGCTTTAACCTGCGAGATGACTTCAATAATATTGGAGCCTACGCGCTTTTTAATTTCCAATGATAGTGAGGGTTCGCCGTTCACTCTGGCAAAACCTTTCGGATCTTTAAAGGTTCTACGTACCGTAGCAACGTCCCGAAAGCTAACAACGGTATCGCCGATGACTTTCACCGGAAGTGACATAATGTCTTCCAGATCTTCGATCACACCAGGAACTTTGACGACTAAGCGGCCGCGACCATTATCGATAGCACCAGCTGCGACTAATTGGTTGTTCCGGTTGACGATTGTTAAGACGTTTTCAAAGTCGATGTTATAAGTTTCAAGAATAAGCGGGTCAACGATAATTTCCAGTACTTCTTCACGATCGCCTCCTATGTCGACTTCTAAAACACCTGGAAGTGCTTCAATGTCATCTTTTAAATCTCTTGCTATATAAAGTAATTGCCGTTCCGAAATAGGTCCGGCTAAGCTCATGCTCAGTACAGGAAACAATGAAACGTTTACTTCGTTCACTTCAGGCTCGTCGCTATCGGCTGGGAGTTTTACTTTTGCCCGATCCACCTTTTCACGTACATCATCCAACGCAGTATCGCTATTGAAGCCCGCATCAAACTCTAAAGTAACTGAAGCGTATCCCTCTGAGGCGACAGAACTCATTTCTTTTACACCTTCAATTGATTTGAGTTCTTTTTCCATTGGGCGCACAAGCAGCCGCTCGGCATCTTCTGGTGAGATGCCTTCATGTGACATAGAGACATAAATTATCGGTATGGCGATATCGGGTTCAGCTTCTTTGGGTATTGAGTTGTAAGCCGCAATGCCACTGATGAATAAAAACACCAATACCAGAAGAACTGCTCTGCGGCGATGGATGGCCCAATCAACAGGGTTTGAGGTAGCGCTGGATCCTGAACGACTCATTATAAAGACGCTCCCTGTTTATTGTCGTCTTCATTTAGCGTATCTAGCACCGCATTGACTTCATCACCATTAGAGACAAAGCCATGGCCTACAGTGATCAGGTTAAACTGCTTAGGCAGGCCGTCTAACCAGATACCGTCATTTTCACTGCGAATAATTTCGACTGTTTGGGAGATTACCCGGTTGTGTTCATTGATGCCTTTTATTTGTAATGCGCCTTCGCTGTTTAATCCTAACAATGACGGTGATAGTTTATGAGCGAGTTGTTCGCCGATATAAATACTGATGCGAGCGCTCTGACCAAAACGTTTTATTCCTAATGTATTAGCCGCTTTTGCTTCGATACGGAAGGTACGGGTGCTTGTTTGGGCTGAACTGGAAATATAAAAAATTTCACCTTCGAATTGCGTTCCGTTTAGAAGTGTCGCACTGACTTTTTGGCCAATTTTAAGTTTTGAAATATGCTGTTGAGGAACCTCCGCACTGATAGTAATGTATTGATCATCAACAAGTGTTGCAAGAGGAGTACCCGTAGAAACGTAATCACCCAACTCTACATGCAATTCATTCAATACACCGTTGAAAGCTGCGGTGACAGAGGTGTGTTTTATTTCTACTTCAATTTCTTTAACTTCAGCATTAGCTGCGACCACATTAGCCATATTTTGTAGGTGTTGGTTTTCAGATAATAATTTCTTTGCTTTTAAGCTTAAACCTGATTTTAAATCTGCCTGGCGTACTTTTAATTCTGACTTAGCGCGCTCTAATCGAGCTTGTCGATCATTCATCGCAAGAGTGAGAATTTGTTGGCCTTGGACTATTCGAGCACCTTTTTTATTTTTTAATGCTGTGATTGTGCCATCGGTTTCTGCGCGAACTTCGATTTCTCGGGCGGGTTCGATATCACCTTGTAGATCAATACGGTCAAGCATTAACTCGGCTTCGATGTGTTCTACTTTTACTTTAAACTTAGGGTTTGAATGGTTACTGCTTACGAGCTCAGGGCTTGGTTCGTTTGCCTCTTCGGTATTGCTAGAAAGTGAACCGGATAGTATCCAGATAAATGCCAAAGCGGCCAAAGATATTGAGAGAATTAAAGATCGGTTCATTCTGCCTCGCAGTTGTGTGCGTAAAAATATAGAAATTAGGTCGTGGAAAAGAACTTGTTTGAAAGAAATTCAGTTGTTCTTTTAATAGAGTAGGAGAGTATACGACAAAAAAGTCCTTTTTTATGACTACTGGTCACAAAAAGAGTTTATGAATGCAATTAATTTGTAAATGAATGCAATATGAGTGTTTTGGGCGATAAATTTCTACACGAATAACTAAGCTTTAAATATTGGCACTCTAGACTTCATTACCAGCTTAGATAAGTCGCTGTGAGCTCGTGTAAAAGAGGTAAATTTAGATATTAATTGAACGTCCGCCATCGACATTAATAACCTGGCCTGAAATATAATCACAACGTATAAGAAACTGCACTGTTTCTGTAATTGCCTTCGTTGAACCAAGCTTTTTTAGAGGGATTTTATTCAAGATGACTTGTTGGTGGGTTAGTTGGGTTTCAGAGCTCTCTTCTTGGTTGCTTGGCCATAATATAGCGCCAGGAGCGATGCCGTTGACGCGTATGTAGGGGGCAAATTCGAGAGCCAGGCTTTTGCATAACATGGCAATGCCTGCTTTGCTGGTGCTGTAAATGCTGTGGGATTTTAGAGGGCGTTCGGCGTAAATATCTACCAGGTTGATAATGCTGCCATGATGTTTGGTTAAAGAGGTTTTAAGTAAGTTTGAAAGTAGCCATGCTGCACGTAGGTTAGTGTCAATTATATCCTGCCATTGTACTGTTTTCAGAGCCTCTGTCGCTTTGTCGGCTTCAAATGTTGAGGCATTATTGATGAGTAGGTCTAATCGGCCCCAGTGAGCTTGGGCCTTCTCTGCTAGCGTAGTGATTTCTTCTGTTTGTTTTAAGTTCGCTTGTAGAGCTATTGCAGAATTTTCTCTTTGCTGGTTTAAGCGGGTGGCAAGGTCTTGTGCCGCTTGTTCGTTTTTGTAGAAATGAATAATGACGCAATAACCCGTGTCATGTAAGTTTTTGGTGATCGCTTTGCCAATACGTTGGCTTGCGCCGGTAATTAAGGCGACGGAGTTGGTCTTAGCTTTGCGATGTATGTTTGTAGTGATCGGTGTGGAAGTCGTGTTTGGCATAGCGCTATTCTGATGTTAGGAGGTGGTATGTTGGGTTTTGGCATGCTCACGTTTTAATAATTGAATGCGTGCTTTTCTTTCTAAATCAATTTTTAAACCAATTTCTTTTCCTGCCGACCTTTCTTTAAGTGTTTCCTGCTGAATGAGCCTTTGTTTGATGAGGGTGCCGACCGAGACCGCTTGAGTGCGTTTTAAAGCTTCTAGAAAGAATTGCGCTTGTGGGTATTGAGTATCTTCAAAGCCTGTTCGGCCTTTTGCATCGGCTTCACAGCAAAGTAACATTTGCTTGAAGCGTTCTGGGCGCCTGAAAGCATCACACTGTTTTAGTACTTTAAGTATTGTCGCGCTTTTTAGCTCGTACACTTTGTGTACATGGGTGTGAAATTCACTCACATTTAGAGCTAGATCTCTATACTCATTAGGTAATTTTAAACGTTGGCATAATTGTTTAATAGGCTTCAGGCCTTTTTGTTCATGGCCATAGTGGTGAGGTAGATTGTCTTTTGGGCTTAATGCTTTTCCTAGATCGTGAATCAGGCTAGCAAAACGTACGCTAGGGTCTTGGCTAAGTTTACAAGCGGCCTTTAGTGACATGAATGCATGAACACCGCAGTCGATTTCAGGGTGGTATTTTTCAACTTGTGGGATTCCGAATAATCTGTGAATTTCCGGAAAGAGAGTTTGCAGGCTGCCGGTCTTTTTTAGTGTTTCAAAAAATATCCAGGCTGAATCTTCGGCAAGTGCACGTTCGGTTTCTTGCCAAATCCTTTCAGAGACCAGGTGTTTAGTTTCACCTGCTTTGTCCATTGCTTGCATAAGTTGCAGAGTTTCGTTGGCGATGTGAAACCCTAAAGGCTCGAACCTTGCTGCAAAGCGGGCGACACGCAAAATTCGCAAGGGGTCTTCAGTAAAGGCTTTGGAAACGTGTCGAAGGGTTTTGGATTTTAAGTCTGCTTGTCCATTGAATGGATCAATGACTTGCTCATTTGAGTCCATGGCCATCGCGTTGATGCTTAGGTCTCTGCGTAGTAAGTCTTCTTCTAGAGTGACTTCGGGGGATGCGTGGCACTCGAAACCTTGATAGCCGTGACCTTGTTTCCTCTCCGTTCGTGCAAGTGCATATTCTTCTTTTGTTTTGGGGTGCAGGAATACTGGAAAGTCAGCACCTACTTGAGAATAGTGTTGTTGTTTCATTTCATCGGGCGTTGCACCAACAACCAGCCAGTCTCGGTCTTTTATTTTTAGTCCAAGCAGTTTATCCCGGACTGCTCCGCCTACGAGGTATATTTCCATCTGAGCTTAGAAGGTTAAACCAAAACCGACTGTACCGCCGATTTCAACATCATTAACCATTACGGCTGTTTCAATGCTCAGGCCGTGAGGTTGATATAAAAAGCCTCCTGAGAAAGTCGTGGTGTCTTGGCCCGCGCCTTCGGTTGATACGGTATTCACGCGAATACCTGCGCGTAGGTGAAAGTCGTCGCGCCAGTAATATTCACCGCCTAGTGATACAAATCGAGTTAAACCCTCAAAATCAAATACTTCATGTTCACTTAACTCAACGTCCATTGTAACCATGAACTTTTCGCGGTAGTGGGCAAGGCCAACTTGGTATAAGGCTTGGATTGCACGTTTTTGAGTTGGAAAGTCGGCACTGAATGAAGATGGACCAAATGGGGTGAAATCGGTTGGAAATAAGTTCATACCAACCATGCCAAATACCCACTCGCCTTCTAACCAAAAGCCATCTAGTCCAAGTTCTTGTTCAAGAAAATCATCGGTTAATAACATTGCAAAGCCAACATCCAGGTTCCATTCGAGAAGACCCGTGCTAATTCGCTCGTCTTTTGGGTTGGCGACATCGTAATCATTGATCGCTGTAGAAAGGTGTGAAGCGTTCATTTCGAGTAGTTTAGGGGTAAAGCCCCATGAAATAGGCATGTTGTAATCGTAGACATTGGTGGTGGCAACTGTAGCACCAAATTCTTTGATTTCGAAATAAGTGCTATCAACTCTTGGTTCTACGAAACTTTCAAAGCTGTTAGGTAATTCTACATTTTCAGGGTCTTCTAAATGCTCAATAATTCGATTGATGACAAAGTCTGATTGATGTCGTATCGCGATGATTTGTCTGATTTCTCTACGGGTAAAGAAATTAATGGTGACTGGGTCGGTGTCGACTAACAAGCTAAAAGCGCTGGTCTCGTCTGAGCGGAAAGAGCTCAAGTTGATATCTTCCAGCTTTGCTAATAATGCGAGTCCTGATGCTTTACCTTCTACGGCCTCTGCTTTTTCTACATGCCCAAGAAAGTCTGACTGTAAACTAGAATCCTGATAGTCACGAATGTCATCTTCCATGTCGTAATCATATAACTCACGAGTACCAAGAGAAGCACTGATATGAATTTTATCGGGTTTGTTGCCACGGTTAAATGCTATTAGGGCTGGGTTATGGGAGGATGCATTAAATTTGGTTGATGATGCAACACCGGTGCCGCCCATTGCCATAGAGCGAGGGTCAAGAAAGGTTCGATATCCACTGAGTGCAACGCTGCTATAGCATAGACTTAGTAAAAATAAACATTGTAGGCCGGCAAGGCCGGGTAATGTTCTAAATCTCATTGTGGGCTTGTTCCTCAAACTTAAACATCCGTGACAGCATAAACTCAATGCAAAAAAACGTTTCATAGTGTAACTGAAAGTTAGAACGCACAACGAAAGATACGTCACGCTTTTTTATATTAACTGTCAGCATTTTATGTTTGTATATTGGGCTTAATATTAATAGCTATTGCCGTTTTCATAGAGTCAAGCGTATAAAAGCGGCAATAGCTAGCCTGGTTTCATGTGGCGAAGCGCTAATTTAGGGCAATTCGAAATGTGGCACAACTTTTTCATGGATTTCTTTTAAAAAGCTAAGTGATGAATGTAATAACGGTAGATAAAGGTTGAATGAATGAGTCAGTATCCCGCTTTACGTGTCCTCATGCTGAAGCTTATAGAAACACGAATGATTAACGCGCTAAAAAACAAAGTGCAATGAACTCTATTTATTACCTAAAGTAAGAATATTTGTGATGAAACAATTAATTCTGGTTTTACTGATTTCTCTTTTTACTCAGTTGAGTTTTGCTGACTGGGTTCAAGTGACTGGTCGAGCACCCTTTAAAAAAGGTTTGTACGAACAAGCTCGAGAGCATGCCCGAGAAGATGCTTTGCAGCAAGCGGTGATGCAATTTGGTTCACAAATTAAAAGTGAGCAACGGGCTGTAAATGGTATATTGAAACATGACCAGATTAGCATTTCGAGTCAGGCGCGTGTGAACAAATCGCTAGTGGTCGATGAGTATATTTGGAAAGGGGTCTTGCACCTTTCTATGAATGTTGATGTGGAAGATGTGCCAGCTTGCCCTACATCACAAGCGAGCAACTATAAAAAGAAAATCGTGGTTTTAGGGTTTTCAGTTCAGTCACCTAAACAAACCCGTTTGGGGGCGATTCACGATGTAAATCGAGGTTTATCGGGCGCTTTAAGTCAGGCTTTGCATGAGCAAAATGGTTTGGTTGTTTTCCAGAGTAGTCAATATGCTTTATATGATGAAGTAGTGAATGCTCCTTCTACTTATACTGAACAGCAAACGCTTACCCAGGCGGCAGATTTCGCTAAACAAACAGGTGCTCAGTTTGTAGTTTCAGGTGTTATCAGGGATTTAGGGGTAGAAGATGAAGCTGTATTTGGTAATTCTTACTGGGCTCGCATAAAGCGCTTTGGCTCTAAGGCCAATACTAATAGGCGTTTTTCGGCCGATATTTTTGTGCATGATGGTTTTAGTGGTGCGATCATTTGGCAGCGTAACTTCGCTATAAGTGCGAAATGGACGGCTGACCCACATAAAAAAATAGGTTTTGGTAGTGCTGAGTTTTGGCTGGATGAGTACGGCGTGGCCGTTGATGAACTTGTTCATACCATGGCTTCGATGGTTGATGAGCAACTACGTTGTCAGCCGTTTATAACGCGTATCTCCCGTGTTGAGGGTAAGACTTTGCACTTTTCATCGGGGGCAAGTTCGGGGCTTCGTCCTGGTGACAAATTATCTTTATACCGTACCTTTAATTTTTATGATGCGGATATGTTAAAAGGAGTGGAGCTAAGCAACGTAAAAACCGCCCTGACTATTTCACAAGTACATCCCAGCTTTTCCAGTGGTAGTATTTCGGTTGACCCTGGGCGGTTGAATATACAAATTGATGATTTGCTAGTGGCATGGTGAGGGGCGCGTCTCAAACAAAGACTTTCTTGACAGATTATTATATTTGCCATAGTTAAGCCTCAAGCTCGCCACCATGTAAGAATATTGGGTATCTTGAAGGGCGCTATAGCCAAATATAGCTTCTTTAAATAAAAGGCCAAGCGGATTTTTCGATACCAGAAAAGCTGTTTGATCTTTTTCTGGGCATGTTGGTAGCCTTCATCGTATAAATCATCAAACTGTTCTGAGTTATCAAAACGGCTATAACGTTCCAAGTCTAACGATAAGGTGAAGTCAGCTTGTTTGAGCTGGTCTTTGGTGCGTAAGTCGATGGCGATATCGATGGCATTGCTCATAATGGCAATAACATCCTTGGGCGGTGAGTATTTTTGGTGGCCATTTAAGTTTACGCCAATGGTAATGCCTGCACCCATTTCATCAAGTAGACTAATGGGAACGTTTTCAGTAATACCTCCATCTACTAGAGTTTTGTTGTTTATTTCAATGGGAATGAAAATACCCGGAATCGCGGTAGAGGCACAGACGGCTTTGGCTAGGTTTCCGCGTTTTAAGACAATTTGTTCGCCACTTGAAATATCGGTGGTGCAGATAGCTAGAGGGATTTTTGCATCTTCTATATTTACATTTCCCAGGTCTTTTAGAATCATATTTTCAATTGAACGAGTCGAAAACATGCCTTTTTTATGCAAAGAAAAGCCAATGATAGAGGTGAAATTAAGCTCTTCACCAATATTTTTAATGTCATCAATGCTTTTGCCAAAGGCATAATAGCTGGCAACTAAAGCGCCAATGCTCGTGCCTGAGATATAAGAAATCCGAATGTCGTTTTCTTCGAAGGCTTTGAGTACGCCAATGTGTGCGATGCCCCTAGCAGCTCCGCCCCCGAGTGCGATGCCGACGCTTGAGTTGAATAGATTCCATTTCATTGTTTACGCACTGCCTGTGTGTGAAATTAGTTAAAGCCAATAAGAAAATAATACCAAAATTAACCCGCCTAAATAGCGTTGCCAAGGTTTTTTAACGCTGAGTTCATATTGGCAGAGTTCTTCGGATTGTTTTAAATCGTCTAAAAAGTCATGTTGGAGTTGGTTGACACTTTCACTCAATTGAAGGGTGTAATCAACCTCCAAGTCATGTTGTAAGCTACGGCGATTAAAGTTACTTGAGCCAATGCTAGCCCAGTCATCAATGATCAATGTTTTGGCATGAAGAATGCCAGCCTGGTATTCATAAATTCTGGCACCGGCCTTCAGAAGTTGCTCATAAAAGAAAGAGGCGGCCCAAGGGATAAAGAAAACATCAGACTGGTAAGGTAAGACGATGCGTACATCAATGCCTTTGTTGCTGGTCTTTATCAAGGCATTGAGCAGGTTTGAATCGGGTACGAAATAGGCGTTGGTAATCCAAATATGGTCTTGCGCCTTCTCGATACGAGAAAGTAGTTGTTCTCGCTGAGCTTGTCGTAGTGGTCGCGTAAAATTGAAGAGAAAGGGGGAGGGCAGAATTTTTTGGCTTAGCTTCCTTTTACCTTTTGTTTTCCAGCGGTTCCAATTGAGGTCAAAAATAGATTGGATCGCGCTTGTGTCGATGTGATGAAGTTCAATGGCTGTATCACGCCAGTTCTCACCCCCTCGTTTGTTTGATAAGTGTTTTTGGCTAACGTTTATGCTGCCTAACCAAACAGACTTTTGGTCAATAATTAATAATTTACGGTGATTGCGCTGGTTTATATAGCTGAGTAAATACCAGAATTTTTGCAGACCCTTGGCCGATGATAAGGAAAGAGACCATTGTTCTAAGTGCCAGGGTAGAGGGCGATGAATATGGACCTGAGCGCCGGCAGCAATGAGTTGTTTAGCTGTGAGAATGAAATCAATATTTACACCCATGCCGTCAACTAATAAGCGTACCTGAACGCCCCGTTGAGCGGCTTGAATAAGTGCTTGGGATATTTTTTGGCCGATAGTGTCTATAGTAAAAATATAGACTTCCATATCAATTTTGGATTGGGATTGGTCAATGGCGGCAAGAATGCTGTTGAAATATGCGTCGGCCTGGGGGTAGATGTGCTCTTCCGGCCTATTCATTATTCAAATATCCGCTTTGTATTGAGTTAATCTAATTATTCTGAGCAATCAGCTTAACACGTTCAATCATCGATCTCAGACCATTACCGCGTGTTGGGCTAATATGACGCATTAAATCCATTTTCTCAAACAAGGCTTCAATATCCAGAGCGGTAATTTCGGTTGGTGTTTTGGTATTGAGTGCTGCCAGTACAACAGCCGCCAGGCCTTTTACAATAATGGCATCACTTTCGATCAATAAATAAACTTTATTGTCGATTTCATCCATTTTATGAATCAGCCAAACCTGGCTTTGACAGCCGTGAATAATATTCTGTTCAATTTTTTCGCTTTCAGGGAAGGCGGGGAGTGACTTGCCTAAGTCGATGATGTAGCTGTAACGTTCTTCCCAATCATCTAAAAATTCGAAGGCATCGAGTATATCTGCCTGACAAATTTCACTGCCAAAAGGGCTGGTTTTAAACGTGGCTAGATCTATTTCGCTCATAACAATCCTAATTCAAGTTTGGCTTCGTCGCTTAGCATATCGTTATTCCAGGGAGGATCAAACACTAAATCGACTTCAATATCATCCACGCCCGGAACCTGTTTCACTGTTCGCTCAACATCCGCAATTATCGATGGCCCCATGCCGCAGGCAGGTGCGGTCAGGGTCATTTTAACTTGAACAATCTGTTTGCCTTCATCATTTGTTGTTAGCTCAACTCCGTAAATCAAACCGAGTTCGACAATATTGACAGGAATTTCAGGGTCATAACATTTACGTATGGCTGCCCAAACGTGGTCTTCATTGATGCTTCCATCTTCCATCACCTCAAAGTGTTCAACTTCGATGACTTTGCCTAGAGCATCGGCATCTTTACCATCAATTCGGGCTAAATTTCCATTGACTGCGACGGTAAATGTACCACCCAATGCTTGGGTAATAGTGACGAAGCTATCTTTGGGAATCATGATCTCTGTCCCGGCAGGGACTAATCTTGCTTCACATTCGCGCTTGGTGAGTACAACTTCTCTTTCCATAACAATTTCTCTTCAGTGATGCAGGAACTATTCTTCTGTTACGGAGAAGCTTTCTCCGCAGCCGCATTCGCCAGTGACATTCGGGTTCTTGAATTGAAACATTGAATTTAAACCCACCGTGATGAAGTCGACTTCAGTACCATTTAATAGGGGTAAGTCTTTATTGGGTACATAAAGGTTGAGTGTATCGTTGATCAGAAATACTTTGTCTTCAGTTTCAGGGCCCTCCGTTAAGGCGGTTTCATACATAAAACCTGAGCAACCACTGGTTTGAAGAAACAGCCGTAAGCCTGATTTTGAAGGTTGTTTGCTCAACTCTTTTTGAATATGCTTCACTGCTTTGTCGGTCACTGTGATCGCAATTGTAGGGTCAAAAGTAGCGATAGTCATTGTATCTTCTATATCCTGTATAAACGTCTATTCTCGGGCAGGCCGCTAGGCAAACATGCGCTGTATTTTTGCCAAACCAACAAACAATTGGTCGACTTCTTCCAAGGTATTATAAAAAGCAAAAGAGGCTCGGGCAGTACCTGGCAACTTAAAGCATTCCATAAGTGGCATCGCACAATGGTGTCCTGTGCGAATGCCGATACCTTGCTGGTCTAGCAGGGTGCCGATATCGCTAGGGTGCAAACCTTCTATTTCGAAAGACATAACGGGTACTTTTTGCGAAGCTGTACCAATAATGCGCATCCCCGGAATATTTTTGGCTTGTTCGTGAGCGCTGGCTAGCAATGCTTGCTCGTGTGTTTCTACAGCCTCTCGATCTAGCCCTGTGAAGTAATCAATAGCGGCGGCTAAACCAATGACTTCACTAATGGCTGGCGTGCCAGCTTCAAATTTGTAAGGTAAAGCATTGTAGGTGGTTTTTTCAAAGCTGACTTTTTCAATCATTTCACCGCCACCTTGATAAGGTGGTAAGGCTTCCAGTTGTGCGGTTTTACCGTAAAGTACGCCTAAGCCGGTTGGGCCAAATAACTTGTGCGATGAGAATACATAAAAGTCGCAGTCCAAGTCTTGTACGTCTACCTGAAAATGCGGCACGGCTTGAGCGCCATCTATCACGGTGATTAAGCCTTTTGCCTGCGCTTTACTGATCAGAGATTTAACTGGGTTGATGGTGCCCAGTACATTTGAAACATGCGTGACAGCTAAAATTTTACTGCGTTCATTGATTATTGAATCAAGTTGCTTTGCATTCAGCTCACCTTGTTCATTGAAATCGAGTACCCGAATCACTGCGCCACTGCGTTCTGCTACCATTTGCCAAGGAACAATATTGGCATGATGTTCCATGCGGCTGACGATAATCTCATCACCTTCGTTCAGGCTTTGGCTTAAACCGCTAGCAACCAGGTTAATGGCTTCGGTGGTGCCTTTGGTCCAGATAATTTCCTGACGAGCTTTGGCATTGATAAACTTTTGCACGGTATCACGAGCATCTTCAAAGCTTTGGGTTGCGCGGTCGCCTAGTGTATGTGCACCGCGATGAACGTTTGCATTGTCGTTTCGATAGTAATAGTCCATCGCTTCGAGTACGGCTAGCGGCTTTTGTGCGCTCGCAGCGCTGTCTAAATAGATTAACGGTTTGCTGTGAACTTCCTGGTTTAGAATAGGGAATTGCTGTCTGATTTCTTCCAGGTTTAAGCTGCTGTTTGTCATCTGCTCAGTTTACCTTGCCTTGTCGGCTTAAATTCTTAACAAAAGTAAGTCTATGTGTGGTGGAACTTACTTGTCATCCTCGCGAAGGAGGGGGTCCAATTTATTGGTATTGCTTACATTACGTATTCCCACTTTCGCGGGAATGACAGGTCTTTAGCTGAGAGTATTAGCTCTCTTGAAAACTCAAAATATCTGTTAACTGCTGTTCCCAAAATTCAGCAATGCTTTCAATGGGGGTGGCTCTAACAACTTCTAATACAAAGCCTAAAGTCAGCATCAGCTTAGCCTGCTCGCTTGATACACCACGTGTTTTAAGATAATACATTTCAGTTTCATCAAGCTGGCCCATTGTGGTGCCATGTGCGCACTTTACATCGTCGGCATAAATTTCCAGCTCAGGCTTAGCATTTATTTCAGCTTTGGACGAAAGTAATAAGTTTTTGTTGCTCATGGAACCTAATGACTTCTGGGCATCTGGATGAATATGAATGCGACCATTAAACACAATGGACGAATGCTGGTCTGCAATGCAGCGATAGGTTTCATTGCTGGTGCAATGTGGGGCAACGTGTTCAATGCAGGTGTGGTTGTCAAAATGTTGCTGGTCACGGGTGACGCAGACTCCGTTCAAATCACATTCTGCGCCTTGTTCGAGCATTTTAACGTGTAAATCGTGGCGTGCTAAATCACTTCCCAGCGCCATGCAATAGCTTTCGAAACGCGAATTGCGTAACATTTTTACGCCAGTTGCGCCGATATGCTTACATGCGCTGTTCTCATTTTTTACGCTGCCAAGGTTCATGCGTAGGTAGCGCAGTCTGGCATTGTCAGCAATAGTGATATCACAAACGCTATTTATAAAAGCGTCACCATCTTCGTCTGAGGTAATGTTAAGTTCTTCAATTAATTCAAAAGAGGCATTTTTTCCAACATAAACAAATACACGAGGGAAGCTCATACCTTGGCCCAAGTGCTCAAATACTATTTTTATCGGCTTATCAATTTGCGCCTTATCCTCGATCTGGATGTAGATACCGTCGATAAATTGAGCGGCATTTAGGTCAGCAAACTGAAAATCCTTGGACTCGGCAATGATACCAGAGCGTACTTGTGCGGCTTCGGTTTCGTTAAGCTCTGAGAAGCGTTTGATGCTAAGGCCTTGGATGTTACCGTCGTTGAGGGTAATGCGATCATTACTAAGAAGTAGTGTGTAGCAATCTAGTTCATAAGCTGGCTGATAGCTTGACGCGACATCTGTTAGTGTTGGGTAGTTGTCAGCAAGTTTTAAGCGCTTGGCTGAATATTTCCATGACTCGGTTTTACGAGTAGGAATGGGCCAAGCTGCTAAAGCTTGTTTTTTAGTTTGACAGAAGTTTTTTAATAATGGAGAGGCCCCATTACTTGCTTCAATAAACGCAATATCACTTAATACTGCGGCGCTCTTTTTTGACTCAGACATAGTTGATTCAGACATATGGGCTCCCTTAAGCGTTCGCTTCTTCGTCAATGCCTAACCAACCATAGCCTTTTTCTTCTAGCTCAAGGGCTAACTCTTTCCCGCCAGACTTAATGATTTTACCGTTTGCTAATACATGAACAAAATCAGGAACAATGTAATCAAGAAGGCGTTGATAATGCGTTACCATGATGACCGCACGCTCAGGTGAACGTAAGGCATTTACACCTTCTGCAACTACTTTTAAAGCATCAATATCCAAACCTGAGTCAGTTTCATCCAGAATGGCCAGCTTGGGTTCAAGCATGAGCATTTGCATGATTTCGTTACGCTTCTTTTCACCGCCTGAGAAACCTTCGTTCACACCACGCTTCAGAAAAGCGGGGCTCAGGTTGACTTGTTGAATCTTTTCTTTGGCCAGCTTCATAAACGTAGCTGCATTCATTTCTTCTTCGCCACGATAACGACGGATGTTGTTCATTGCAGTTTTCATAAACTGCAAGTTGCTCACGCCAGGAATTTCAACAGGGTATTGGAAAGCCAGAAACACGCCTTCTCGTGCGCGATCTTCGGTAGACATGTCGAGTAAGTTTTTTCCTTCGAAAGTAACGTCGCCACCATTTACTTCATACGCGCTGTTTCCTGCCAGCACTTGAGATAAAGTACTTTTACCTGAACCATTCGGTCCCATGATTGCATGAACTTCACCCGCTTTTACTTCAAGATTCAAACCTTTCAGGATTTGCTTGTCATCAACACTTGCTTGTAAATTTTGAATGCTTAACATTTTAATCTCTCTCAATCTGATGCCGGTAGATTCTATGTCCAGCGGTCACCGGTAATTAATTTCTCTGTCATCCTCGCGAAGGCGGGGATCCATTGTTTGTCTTTCTGTGTCGGGTGGATTCCTACTTTCGCGAGAATGACATTTTGTAGTGAAAATTTAACCCACAGAGCCCTCAAGGCTAACTTCCAGAAGCTTGGTCGCTTCTACCGCAAATTCCATTGGCAGCTCTTTAAAGACTTCTTTACAGAAGCCGTTTACCACCATTGCCACTGCACTTTCAGCATCAATACCGCGTTGCTGGCACAAAAATAACTGGTCATCGCTAACTTTAGAGGTTGTAGCTTCATGCTCGATTACGGCAGATTTATTCTTACTTTCGATGTAAGGGAAGGTATGCGCGCCGCATTTATCACCAATAAGTAATGAGTCACATTGGGTGTAATTACGCGCGTTATCGGCTTTAGGGCCAATACGAACTAAACCTCGGTAGCTACTATCACTTTTACCGGCAGAAATACCCTTCGAGATGATGGTACTGGAGGTGTTTTTACCAATATGAATCATTTTGGTGCCGGTATCGGCTTGTTGGAAATTATTGGTCAATGCAACAGAGTAAAACTCACCGACGCTATTATCACCTTTTAGAATACAGCTAGGGTATTTCCAGGTGATGGCTGAACCGGTTTCAACTTGTGTCCAAGAAATTTTTGAATTGTTACCGATGCAGGCGGCACGTTTAGTAACAAAGTTGTAGATGCCACCCAAACCGTTTTCATCACCAGGGTACCAGTTTTGAACAGTGGAATATTTGATTTCAGCATCGTCCAGAATGACCAATTCTACCACAGCTGCATGTAATTGGTTTTCATCACGCATCGGTGCTGTACAGCCTTCAAGATAGCTAACATGGCTACCTTCTTCTGCAATAATGAGTGTTCTTTCAAACTGGCCTGTATTGGCTTCATTGATGCGGAAGTAAGTAGACAGCTCCATTGGGCAGCGTACGCCTTTTGGTATGTATACGAATGAGCCATCACTAAATACTGCCGAATTAAGTGCAGAATAAAAATTGTCACGTTGGGCAACAACACTACCCAAGTACTTTTTCACTAACTCCGGGTGAGAATGGACTGCTTCGGAAATTGGGCAGAAAATAACACCAGCTTCAGCTAGTTTCGCTTTAAAAGTTACGCCTATGGAGACACTATCGAATACTACATCTACGGCAACACCGGCTAAACGAGCACGCTCGTGTAAGGGGATGCCTAGCTTTTCATAGGTTCTAAGTAGCTCTGGGTCAACTTCGTCTAAACTTTTTGGAGCATCATCATTAGATTTTGGTGCCGAAAAATAGGCGATGTCATTGAAGTCTATTTCGGGGTAATGAACATGAGCCCATTCCGGCTCTTTCATTTCTAACCAAGCTTGATATGCTTTAAGGCGCCATTCCAGCAGCCACTCAGGCTCTTTCTTTTTTGCTGAAATACGACGAATAACGTTTTCATTCAAGCCTCGCTCAAATGTATCGGTCTCAATGTCTGTGACAAACCCGTGTTCGTATTCACGTTTAATCAGGTCTTTCACTGCTTTATCTGATTCAGACATGCGTTTAGCGCGCTCCCCGTACTTATAAAAATACAAGTAGATCAAGTACTTGTATTGACGTTTCAATGGCTGAGGCGCATATTTCAAGTGCTGCGGCTCAGTGACGTTATGCGAATTATATAATAACCTAGTAATTTAGTCAGGTATTAAAATTGATAAGCGTCATGCTCAGTACATTATTCAGTTTTAAAATGCGCGGCATTGTATCTTTTTTTCAACAAAAAATCAGATTTAAGGATGAATAAATGATCAATTTTTGTCTGCTTTCTCTGTTTGGGATGTCGTATTTTGGAATCTTTGCTAAATTTAAAGGATGCACAATATAAATAAGGTAAAAACAATGGAAGAGTTGGGCGCAAGAAGTGTTAAAACTGCAGAGCAAGCGAAAGCGCTTGTTCAGCAACGTGGCTTAAAGCATGTCAAAGTAGGATTGACGGATATTGATGGCGTGATTCGTGGCAAGTACATGAGTAAAGCCAAATTCTTTTCATCCCTAGATAAAGGTTTTGCTTTCTGTGATGTGGTACTTGGATGGGATTTGAATGATCAGCTTTATGAAAATGTAGGTGTGGAATATACGGGCTGGCAAACCGGCTATCCTGATGCGCCCGTTCGAATTATTCCTGAAAGTTGCCGGGAAATGCATGATGAGCCAGGTATGCTGTTTTTTTTGGCTGAATTTACCGACCAAGCTGAGGCGTTATGCCCAAGAGGTTTATTACGACGTGTTTTACATAAAGCCGGGCGTATGGGGTTACAGGCCTTTTCGGCTTTTGAATATGAGTTTTTTCTATTTGATGAAACACCAGATTCTGTGCGAGAGAAAAACTATCAAAATTTAAAACCTATCACGCCGGGCTTTTTTGGCTATTCGGTGCTTCGTAGCTCAGTCCATTCAGAGCTTTATCAGGAATTATTAGACCTGAGTGAAACTATGGACTTCCCGATTGAAGGGTTGCATACCGAAACCGGCCCCGGCGTACTGGAAGCCGCGATTGATGTGGACGAAGCCAGCTTAGCGGCAGATAAAGCCATTTTATTCAAAACCTTTGTGAAAACCTGGGCGCAACGGCGTGAGATGATGGCAACTTTTATGGCAAAGTGGTCAAATGATTACCCTGGCCAGAGTGGTCATATTCATATTTCATTACGTCATCAGTCCGATGGCTCGTCGGCATTTTATAATCAAAAAGCCAAGCATGGTATGAGTGATTTACAGCGGCACTTTTTAGCGGGTCAGCAAAAATATATGCCAGAACTATGCTCGATGTACTCTCAAACAGTGAATGCCTATAGCCGTATGGTGCCAGGGTTTTGGGCGCCCACTGATGCTACTTGGGGGGTTGAGAATCGTACCACTGCCTTGAGGGTTATTCCTGGTTCAGATACTTCACAGCGCGTGGAATTTCGTTTGGGTTCTGCTGATGCTAACCCTTACCTTGCTTTAGCCGCAGCCTTGGGTTCTGGTTTGGAAGGCATCGAACGAAAATTGGAGCCCGAAGTGCAGGTGGTGGGTAATGCCTATGAACAAACATTTCCTACACATTTGGCTTTACCTCAAACCTTAGATGCTGCTGCCTATGCATTACAGCATTCCGAAGTAGCAAAAGATTTATTTGGTGAAGCTTTTGTAAAGCATTATGCTGCCACGCGTATCTGGGAAAGTCAGCAATACAGAAAGCACATCTCTGACTGGGAGTTAAAGCGTTATTTTGAGATTATTTAGAAAGGTTAAATAAAATGGCTGTTTATACCGCGCTGTCAAAACAAGATATTGAGCAACTTTTAAAGCAATATGCTATTGGCGATTTAAGTGATTTCCAGGAAATATCTTCAGGTATCGAAAATACCAATTATTTCGTGACCACAATATTGCAAGATGGTGTATCAAAGCGATGGGTACTTACTTTATTTGAAAATCTGGAACAGGCTGATCTTCCTTACTTTTGTGACTTAACTAGGCACCTTCAGCAAGATGGCTTTAAAGTGCCAGCGCCCTTGAAAAATCGTTCTGGTGAATGTGTGTTCAGCTTAAAAGATAAGGTGGGTGTTTTAGTACCTTGCTTACTTGGTGCATCTTTGGAAAACCCAGATGCAAAGGCCTGTGCGTTGATTGCAGCTTATTTAGCCGATATGCATTTGTCTCTACGTACATTTTCCCTGCATCGAAGTGCTGAACGTAATACGCAATGGATGCTACAGCAATTAGCTAGACTTGAAAGTAAGATGACTCCCAGTGAATTTAAGCTACTGAATGGCTACTTTAGACGTTATCAGGCCTACCAAAGTCATTTGCAGGAATGCCCACAAGGTACGGTTCACGGTGATTTATTTAAAGATAATGTGCTGTTTGATCAGCAAGGAATATCGGGTATTTTTGATTTCTATCATGCCTGTGATGCCACCTTGATATTTGATTTGGCGGTGCTCGCCAATGACTGGGCTCTAGGTGAATATGGCGAACACGATAAAGAGAAGTTGGCGAGTCTGTGCGAAGGGTATCAGTCACAGCGTCCTTGGACAGATAAAGAAAAACAAATGTGGCCCTTCTGTTTGGAATTAGCCGCTTTAAGGTTTTGGGTCAGTCGCTTGGTGAGTAAACATTTACCCAGCTACCAACAACAATCTCTTTCTGGTGAAACCATTAAAGACCCGAATGAAATGAAAGCGATCCTGCAGGCCTTAGCCGATCCTGAAGATGTAATTCCGAATTTATTTTAGCTTTGCAGGACTCAACTCCCTCCCCTCGTCATTCCGGCTAGAGGGGGTACGGAAATGATTAAGTGATTTTAAAAAAATGCTATCGTGCAAAGCGGCTCATGCAGCTATTCACATAACGGAGTCTTCTTCTAATAGCGCTTCAAATGAGATCAAAGTATGTTTCGACTTTAGATCCTCTAAAAAATGCAAACCACAACGATAACCATCTTCGGTCTTTGCGCGGTTAGACACAAAGCAAGATACTTCAACTGAGTGATCAGGTCCATTGCTGATCAGTAATTGCAATTCATCACCAATTTTAAAGCTATGTTGGCTTTTCACCGCCATCCCGAACCGGTTGAAATCGACTGTCGCTAGATTTACCTGCTTACTATTTTTTTCAATCTTAGACTCAATAGATTTAAGTAAAATAGAAAGGCCTGGTGCTAAGTAACGTTGATGAGTACGGCGTTCAGAGTTAGTTTTATTCATAAGTTTCCTACTACTAATAAATGATTATAAATAAAGCTTTCAAATACAGTTTAGGCTAAAAATAGCCTTTAGGTGCGAAATAAGTGTTATTAAAGTGTCATCAAATTGACACAGGGGTGAGATCTATCCTGACACAGGAGGCGTTGCACATCATACTCTCTTTAATAGCCATACCCGTTGATATTTCGATATAATTATCGCTTACTAAATATTAGAACAAAGCGCTTAAGGAGTGAGCACGATGTTTCGATTCAATTTTTTTGCAGCCTGTTATACCTTTTTTAGTTATTTCGTATTAATGCTGGCCGTTTTGCCTGCCATTGCCAGTAGTCAGACCCCGCCTGAATTACAGCTAGCAAACCGCTACCACCCGAAAATAAATGTTCAAAATTATTGGGTCAGTGAAAAACTTGATGGGGTTCGGGCATATTGGAATGGCACCCAATTCATTTCAAAGCAGGGGCATATTTATAATGCGCCTGAATGGTTTATACAAAACTTTCCAAGCTTTCATCTAGATGGTGAGTTGTGGTTGGCGAGAAGTGCTTTTGATGAACTCTCGGGCATTGTCCGAAAGAAAAAGCCTATTGATGATGAGTGGAGAAAGGTCACTTATCAGGTCTTTGACCTACCTTTGAATCCTGCCAGTTTTGATGTTCGTTTGAATGCCTTGAAAACGCTGTTTGGCCAAGCAGAAAAAGATGAAGTTAAATGGCCCTTATGGCTGAAACTGATTCCTCAATTTAAGCTTCAAAACCACCAAAAACTTAAGAACGAACTTGATAAAGTTGTAATACAAGGTGGGGAAGGTTTGATGTTACATCTTGGTACTTCGCTTTATCATGGCAAAAGAGATGATGATTTACTAAAGCTAAAACCTTATTTTGATGCGGAAGCTCGTGTGATGGAATATTTTCTGGGCAAGGGTAAATATAAAAACATGCTAGGTTCTATGCTGGTAGAGATGCTCGATACAAAAAAGCGCTTTCGGATAGGTACCGGCTTTAGTGATAAACAGCGACAAGAACCACCAGAAGTTGGCTCTATTATCACTTATAAATACTTTGGTCTAACATCAAAGGGTCTACCAAAATTTGCCAGCTTTATTCGTGTCAGGGGTGAGTGAAGGTGAATGTTTGGTCTTTAAAGTGATTAACGTTTTGCTGGTACTGGCGTTCGTGAAAATAAACTTGTCTATTTTCAATTTTTTTTTCGATAAGTACAACAGTGCTAGTTCGTGTACCATAAATCGGGCTTGATATAAAAGGCGCTGATAGTAATCGTTCGAACTCAATACTTATGCCCGTACTCGGAAGGTTTTCGTCTGCTGCGATTTCTTGGTCTTGTAAAGCAGTTAATAAATGCTTGGAAATATCCGTTAGCTGATTTAATGCTTCAGTACCGTGTAACGCATTTTTTGCTCGTACAACTTTTGGCCAAGGGGTGTTCAATAAATGGTTGCTTAAACCATAGTGTCCAGCAGGCAGAATTGTACCTGCACTGTATTGGCCCTGTTTGTCCTTTTGGTTGTGGCAATAAACAAGGTGCTCGCCATCGAAGAGTAAAGCATTAAACCCAGCAAATTCTTGCTTTGGAATTTGTGCTGAATAGTCTATGGCACTGAGTGTTGAATTCAAAAATAGATGGGGTATTTCTCCTCTTGAGCGCAGGTAGGTCTGGCTTTCGGGTGACCTGAAATTAGTGATGGCCGCAAAACGCATATTGCGAGAGACTGCGAGCCAAGTCCCCTGCATTTTCAAATCCCTCCCTCCAAAAATATTTGGACTGTCTTCCCAAAAATGTGCATCTTGACTCGGGCGCTCATAAAACTCATCCCGGTTAGATGCTAAAGTCAACATTCGCTTGGCATTAGGCTGCCAGCTAAAAATAATTAAACACATTTTCAGGCCTCTAAAGGTTCGAATTTCATGGTTTTGTCGCAGAACGGTCTTAAATCCGACAGCCTGCTAGGCAATGATGTTACTATACTTCGCTTTAATTTCATCATGGCAAACTTGATATGATTATCGTCAGTTATCTCATTGCAGGTATTTTGGCCGGTTTAACGGCTGGACTATTTGGTGTGGGGGGCGGTTTAGTGGTGGTGCCTATCCTGGTATTTGCGTTTGAGTTGCAAGGTTTTTCACCTGATGTTTTAACGCACATGGCGATTGGTACATCTTTAGCTACGATCGTATTCACGGCAACTAGTTCGGCAATTAGTCATAATAAAAAAGAAGCTGTTCTTTGGCCGGTATTAAAACCTATGAGTTTAGGTATCATTGTTGGGGCAGTATTGGGGGTATTTACTTTCGTTCAGCTAGATGGCGCCATGCTTAAAAAGCTATTTGGTATTTTTGCTGTAGCCGTTTCAATAAAAATGCTGACTAAAACTGCGGAGAATGGGGATAAACCATTATCAACGTTCTCTGTTTTTGCTTTTGTGGGTGTATTTGTCGCATGGGTGTCCTCTATATTTGGTATAGGTGGGGGAACATTAACGGTGCCTTTCCTTAGTCGTTACAAAATTGAAATGAAACAAGTGGTGGGAACTTCTGCTGCGTGTGGTTTGCCGATTGCATTAGCTGCATCTTTAAGTAATATGCTGATCGGCCAGGGCATTGAAGGCCGACCTGAATGGAGTGTCGGTTTTGTCTATTTACCGGCTTTACTGGGGATTTGTTTAACCTCCGTATATTGTGCGAAAATCGGAGCGCATTTTGCGCATCGCTTGCCGCCAAAATTGCTTAAGCAACTATTTTCAATCTTTCTGATGCTGGTCGGCATTCGGTTTTTAATGATTTAATCTGGGCCTACCTGACTTAATTGAATAAACAGTTTATTTTAACAAAAAAGGAGTGCTGTAATGGCCTTGTCTTACCCTCAAATTGACCCCGTTGCAATAGATCTGGGGCCAGTTCAGGTACATTGGTATGGTTTGATGTACTTAATGGGCTTTTTAGCGGCCTTTCTACTTGGTCAGCAGCGTGCACAAAGAACCGGCTCACCTATTAGCAAAGAACAGGTGGGGGATATGATTTACTTCTGTGCGATTGGGGTTATTCTCGGTGGTCGCTTGGGTTATGTATTCTTTTATAACTTCGATAAGTTTTTAGATGATCCTATCTGGTTATTTAAAATCTGGGAAGGTGGGATGGCCTTTCATGGTGGCTTGATAGGGGTGATGACGGCCATTGTGCTTTATGCGCGTAAGATTGGTTGTACTTTTTTCCAGTTATTGGACTTTATTGCGCCACTCGTGCCAATAGGCTTGGGCTTAGGGCGTATTGGTAACTTTATTGGTGCTGAATTATGGGGGCGTGCGACAGATGTTTCTTGGGGGATGATCTTCCCAACTGACCCTGAACAGCTGGTGAGGCACCCCTCGCAGTTATATCAGTTTGCTTTAGAAGGTGTTTTATTCTTTTGCATACTCTGGTTTTACTCATCAAAACCTAGGCCGGCAGCTTCGGTGTCAGGTATGTTTATGATTTTTTATGGCATCTTCCGTTTTTTGGTCGAATTCGTCAGGCAGCCTGATGCACATATTGGTTTTATAGCCTGGGGTTGGTTAACCAAGGGGCAGTTGCTCTCGTTTCCAATGGTCTTTATCGGTATCGCATTTATTGTTTATGCATATAAATACAATAAGAGCGCGTATGTATCGACGAAAGCTGAAGGGCGTAGTGAAGGAAAGAGTGGAGGAAAGAAAGACTAATGAAAGCATATTTAGATTTAATGAAAGATGTTCTGGAAAACGGCACTGACAAAGGTGATCGTACAGGTGTGGGAACACGTTCCGTGTTTGGTCGTCAAATGCGCTTTGATCTGGCGAAAGGTTTTCCATTATTAACCACGAAGAAAGTACACCTGAAAAGTATTATCCATGAGTTGCTTTGGTTTCTTCAGGGCAGTACGGATAATAACTGGTTAAAAGAACGTGGTGTTTCCATTTGGGATGAGTGGGCAACAGAAGCGGGTGATTTGGGTCCCATTTATGGCAAACAATGGCGTAGCTGGATGGCTCCAGATGGTCGAGTAGTGGATCAGATCAAAGAGCTGATCCAACAAATTAAAACCAAACCGAATTCAAGGCGCTTGATCGTTTCAGCATGGAACCCGACTGAATTGCCTGATGAGTCAATTTCACCCCAGGAAAATGCAGAGCAAGGCAAGATGGCTCTGGCACCCTGTCATTGTTTGTTTCAATTCTATGTTTTAGATGGAAAACTGTCCTGTCAGCTGTATCAACGCAGTGCAGATTTATTTCTGGGCGTTCCTTTTAATATTGCTAGTTATGCTTTGCTTACGCATATGATCGCCCAGCAATGTGACTTAGATGTCGGTGAATTTGTACATACTTTTGGTGATTGTCACCTATACCAAAACCATTTGACGGATGATATTGTGTTGAAACAATTAGCGCGTACCCCAACGGAGTTACCGCGTTTGCAATTAGCTCGAAAGCCAGCTTCAATATTTGACTATGAATTTGAAGACTTTCAGGTCTTAGATTACATGCCTCAATCCGGAATCAAGGCTCCAATAGCGATATGACTTTTAAGGTGATCAAGATGAAAAAATCAATGATCGTAGCGATGGCAGAAAACAGGGTGATTGGAATCAATAATAATCTGCCATGGTACCTCCCAAATGATTTGAAATATTTTAAGCAGGTGACGATGGGTAAGCCGATACTCATGGGGCGTAAGACCTATGAATCGATTGGCAAACCCTTGCCAGGGCGAACAAACATTGTATTGACTCGTAATACGGATTGGTCTGCCGAAGGTGTAAAAACAGTTAATTCTTTGGAGCAAGCTTTCCAGTTAGCTGAATCTGTTACTGAAATAGATGGTCAGGATGAAATGATGATAATTGGTGGTGACCAAATCTACCAAAGTACTTTGGCTATCATTGATCGTATCTACTTAACGAAAGTGCATGCAGAAGTTAAAGGTGATGCTTATTTTCCTGAGTTAGACATGTCTCAATGGAAAGAAGTAGGGCGAGAAGACTTTGAGGCAGAAGGGCCAAACCCTTATAACTATAGTTTTATTATCCTAGATAAAGTTTAGTTTCTTATTTCAGCTTATTGTAGTGAGGTGATTATACTCAGAAGAAGTTTCGATATTTTTATTGATCTAGATCAAGGTATGCAATCAAGTTGATGCGTTAGTCTCTATAAAATTTTCGGATGTAATCGATGGAAACAAAAAATTGATTTTTTATCCGATTATCTGCTTTATCTAAAATATCCCTAATATAATTATTGTCAAAATAAAAATAACACACTAAAAAAATATAGAAATTAATTTTCATTTTAAGATATTAGTAGGTCAGCACTGCCTTGCTAATGGAGATGTAATGCTAATTTTTAATTTAGAAAATGTTATAAGTGTTGTTGTGTTTATCTCGTTATTATCTGCTCTGAAAGTAGAAACGTTGACCCTTGATTATATCAAGCTTCTTCAGGGCCCGTGACTATTTGATTTGATAAGTGTCCAGAGCATGTTATTTCACTGGAAGGTGAAACCTTCTAACTAAGAGATAACATTGAATAAAAAAGTTACTGAATATCTATTATGCTGAAGTTAAGTAATAAATTTAAATTGACCTACAATATTATAGCGTTGCTCATCCTTGGTTTGTTGTCTTCAACTACCGTGTCTTACCTGCATGTTAAGCGTAATTTACATGATGCTGTACACAACGAATTGACCTTAAAAGCGAGTGCCGTTTCAATTAAACTGAGCTCTTGGTTGGAAAGTAACCTGGCGTTAGTGACATCTTTTGCACAAACCCTCGCTAATAGTGATGTTCCTATTCGAGACAATAGGAAGTATGAGTTTTATTTGAATCAAGTCAGTAAATCTCGACAATTAGATTTTCTTAGTTTTGCTTTGGAAGAAGATGGGTATTTTATGGTGAATGATTGGGAGGTACCCCTCGATCATGACCCAAGAACTCAACCCTGGTATTTAGCAAGCAAAAATACTATGGCTCCTAGGGTTACTTCGTCATATGTCGATGGAGAGGTCCACGTTTATGTGGAAGCTTCAGCGCCAATTATCAGAAATGATGCGTTTTTGGGGGTAGTGCTCGGAGAAGTGACATTCAATAATGTTCAAAAAATTATCTTAGATATGGATATGGGCTATGATGGTTTTGCTTTCCTGATTAAAAAATCAGGAGGTATCTTGATTCATTCATCTGAAAACAAAATAGGGACATCTATCTTTGATTTGGAAGATCTTGATGGGCAAGATGACTTTAATGTCATGGATGACCGTATTGTTGGTGGAAAGGAGTTTCTGTATTCCTTTACGCCAATAAACAACACTCATTGGCGTTTGGTTGTTGCCGCAAACAAATCGCAATTTAATAAAGTGCTGACGACTGAAACATTCTCGTTATTAATTCATTTTCTGGCTATTTTTGTCGTGATAATGGCAGCCTTCTTTTTATCAAACAGGCGAATATTTTCGCCGCTTATTGATCTATTAGAGCGTGATAGCGTGACCAATTTACCTAATAAAAAGAACTTTAAACAGCAAGTTAATGATCGTTTTTTAGCAAAGAGTTTAAGTGGTTTGTTAGTAATTATCAGTGTTGACAACTTTAATAAATTGACGGCAGCTTATTCTCATGAAGAACTTATTTTGTTATTTAATCAAATTAAAGATCGTATGAGGTCAATGTTAATACAAAGTTCATTACTTGGTCATTTTTCTGAAAGTCGATTTATTACTTATATAAACTGGGATAAAGGATTTAATGATCGAGCCCAATTAGCCTGGCTGCAGTCAGTTGCTGAAAAACTTTCATCATCTTATTTAATTCAGGGACGCAAGATTCATTGTACATTTAGCATTGGGGCTTGTTGTTTTCCTGATCATGGTGCAGACATTGAAAACTTGATAGATAATTCATTTTCTGTGATTGCAGATGGAAAACGTAGTGGTATTTCCAGTTGTGGTATCTTTGTCCCAATTATGAATCAGCAGCTTGGAAATGAATTGTTGATTATTAGCGCAATGAAAAGTGCAATTGGGAATAATGAGTTTTATATGCAATATCAGCCTCAATATGATTATCAAAAACAGCAGTTGATTGGTATGGAAGCACTTATTCGATGGAACTCAAAAGAACTTGGTCGAACAGTCTCTCCCGGCGAGTTTATTCCGATTGCTGAAGATTCGGTGCTGATTGTATTATTGGGTGATTTTGTAATTGATACCGTAATTAAACAAATAAAAAACTGGAATGACGAGGGTTTTGTGTTTGGCCGGGTTAGTATCAATATCTCGCCTAAACAATTACTGATCCCCGAATTTACAGAAAAACTGCTAACAAAATTATCTAGAAACGGGATTAGTTCTAGTCAACTTGAGCTTGAGATAACTGAAACGTCTGTATTAAATAACCCTGAAGATGGCATTAAAATTCTTGAACAGTTATCCAGAGCGGGTTTTTATATTACGATCGATGATTTTGGAACGGGCTATAGTTCTTTGGAATACTTGAAACTAATGCCCGTTAATAAATTAAAAATTGATCGGGCATTTGTTCGCGATTTAACCATTGATAGTAAGGATAGTGCCATCCTTAAAATTATCGTAGATTTAGCATCGGCTCTTGATTTTCAGTTGTTGGCAGAAGGTGTTGAGACAAAAGAGCAGCTAGACATTCTAATTAAAAGTGGTTGTTACTCGATACAGGGCTATTACTATTCTAAGCCTGTTGATGTTTCTGTGATGGAGGTTAAATTGAGAGAGAATTCATTATTAGCCTTCACCTCTAGTGAATTAAAGGCGAGTATAGCTTAATACTTTCTGAAGCGTTAAAACGGGACTTCGCCCGTTTTAACGCGTTAAACTTTTGTTTAATCCAGTAGATCCAGGTTCCTTACGCCCCCTTTATCGGCACTAGTGGCCAATAAAGCATAAGCTTTCAAAGCTCCTGAAACTTTACGGGGACGAACTTCTGTAGGTTTCCAACCGTCTTTACCTTTTTCTTCCATTGCTTTTCTGCGTTGATCTAATTCTTCAGCACTAATGTCCACATTAATGCTTCGGTTTGGTATATCAATTTTAATGGTATCGCCTTGCTGAATAAGCGCAATTGCACCTCCAGATGCCGCCTCTGGGGATGCATGGCCAATGGATAGGCCTGATGTGCCACCTGAGAAACGCCCATCAGTTAATAGTGCGCAAACCTTACCTAAACCCTTCGATTTAAGGTAGCTGGTTGGATATAGCATTTCCTGCATACCCGGCCCGCCTTTAGGTCCTTCATAACGGATAATTACCACGTCACCTGCAACTACTTCATCATTCAAAATACCTTTAACGGCAGAATCTTGGCTTTCGAAAATAACCGCTTTACCGGTAAAAACTAAAATAGACTCGTCAACGCCGGCAGTTTTAACCACGCAGCCATCTTCAGCGATGTTGCCATATAGTACAGCTAATCCACCTTCTAATGAATAAGCGTTCTCAAGGGAGCGAATGCAGCCATTTTCACGGTCACCATCAAGGGTAGGCCAGCGAGTTGATTGACTAAAAGCGGTTTGAGTTGGAATACCTGCTGGGCCTGCTTTATAAAATTTAGCAATTTCAGGGTCATTGTTTTGCATGATGTCCCAGTGCGCCAGTGCTTCCTTCATTGTTTTACTATGCACCGTTGGTAATTCTGAGTGTAAGAAACCTGCGCGATCCAGTTCTGCCAGAATTGCCATGATGCCGCCGGCACGGTGAACATCTTCTATATGATACTGCTGTGCGTTAGGTGCAACTTTACAAAGCTGAGGAATGCGCTTGCTTAAGTCATTAATGGCTTTAAGGTCAAAGTCCAGCTCCGCTTCTTGCGCTGCTGCTAGTAAGTGCAAAATCGTATTGGTTGAACCTCCCATTGCAATGTCTAGCATGACTGCGTTTTCAAAAGCCTTATGTGAGGCAATACTTCTTGGTAATACGGAGTCGTCATCTTGCTCATAATAGCGTTTGGTAATTTCAACTATCTGATCTGCGGCTTTTAAGAATAACTGCTCACGATCTGCATGTGTCGCTAACATGGTGCCGTTACCGGGGAGTGATAGGCCAATAGCTTCTGTAAGACAGTTCATTGAGTTTGCAGTAAACATACCTGAGCATGAACCGCAGGTTGGACAGGCACTACGTTCATATTCTTCAACGGTTGCATCATCAGCTGAATCATCAACGGCGATCACCATTGCATCAACCAAATCCAGTTTATGTTCTGAAAGTTTTGTTTTACCCGCTTCCATTGGGCCACCGGAAACAAAAATAACAGGTATGTTTAAGCGCAGCGATGCCATTAACATGCCCGGTGTGATTTTGTCGCAATTAGAAATACATACGATCGCATCTGCGCAGTGTGCATTCACCATATATTCTACTGAATCTGCAATCAGTTCTCGTGACGGTAGGCTGTACAGCATGCCATCATGGCCCATCGCTATACCGTCATCTACCGCAATGGTGTTGAACTCTTTAGCGATACCACCGGCTTTTTCAATTTGTCGTGCGACTAATTGCCCCATATCTTTTAAGTGTACATGTCCAGGGACAAACTGGGTAAAGGAATTCGCTACAGCAATAATGGGCTTGCCGAAGTCTTCTGACTTCATGCCAGTGGCACGCCAAAGCGAGCGGGCGCCAGCCATATTACGGCCGTGCGTAGAGGTCTTGGAACGATAAGTTGGCATGATTAGTCTCTTTCGTGGTTGTCTTGGTATAGTTTAAAAGCATAAAGAAATAAAGCATAACAAAATCATGAAAGTGACGAAATAGCATTCATCACTTATGCTTGTACTTAATATGTAATAAAATTGAGAGAAGCTTGTAAAGAAGGTTTAAGGCACTTTTGTTTTACACCACTGGTTTTACGTCAGTGAAGGGGGCGTCATGAAAACACCACTTTTTCCATTAAATGCGATTGTTTGTCCACAAGGTCGAATTTCATTACAAATTTTTGAACCGCGTTATTTAGATATGGTTAGTGAATGTTTAAAGACAGATACTTCATTTGTTGCGGTATTACTTCGAGAAGATACGGATACAGATGATAGGCATAAAGAAGTGTTTTATCGTGTTGGTACGTTGGTCAAGGTGGTCGATTTTGACAAAGGTGCTTGCGGAGGTTTTTTAAATGTGACGGTTGAAGGGGTCTCCCAAGTTAATCTGTCTTTAGCAGTTCAGCAAGATGATGGCTTATGGCTAGCCGATATTGTTAGGCCTAATGAAGAAAACTTTGTTGCATTGCCTGAGCAGTATAGTGAGCTTAGAGCGGTGCTTGAGGCGCTGGTTCAACACCCCTTTGTGCAGGGTTTGCATATGGATATCGATTTTTGTGACGGGCGACAAGTGGGGTGGCGTTTAACGGAATTACTGCCGATGGAAAACCGACAAAAGCAGATGCTATTTGAGTTAAAAGATCCTATTCAGCGTTTGGCCGAGTTGTCTGACCAGCTTGCCGCTATGATGTTATAACTTGGAATTTAGTGACTGTGTTTGAAAAATAACTAACTTGGTAGCCAACACATAGGGCAAGCCAAAGAATAAAACCAACGATTGCTTTAATGTTATTGTTAGTTGCAGTTTGCTGTGTTTTTTGCTGTTCTGTATTGGCATAACGACTGTAAATAACGCGTGTAATGGCGCACAGGCTTAAGCCTAATAGTATGCCTCCAATAATATCTGACAACCAATGCACACCTAATAAAACGCGGCTTAAAGCAATCATAAAGATTGGCAGGCCGAGTGTGAGATAGACTTTCCAGCGTTGAGATTGGGCGCGTTCCTGGGCAATAAAACTTGCAACTAAACCGTATAAAATGGCTGCGCCACTGCTATGTCCGCTTGGGTATGAGAGCGACAAGGGAGCGTAAATAACTAGTTCCGGGCGAGGTACTGCAAAACCATATTTAAGAGCGTGAGTAAGCGCTGCCGTACTTAAACCTGCGATCACTAAATGAAGCGCTGCAATTGGACGTTTTTGAAAGACAAATACGCCTACAAAAATAGTAAAGGAAGCGTACAGAAAGCGTTCATCTCCTAACAATGTGAGTGAAATTAATACCGCATCAACATGAGCGGAGCGTGTATTGCTCGCAAATTCCAGCATGAATTGGTCGAGCTCATGGAGTAAACCTGTTTGCAGTGTCAGCAGTGACCAAAAGCAAAACAGCAGGGCACTGATAATTAATAAAGACAGTGATGCCAAAGGAAATTCTCTTTGCCTTGTATGGTCGTTCGTTAGATAAGACCAGGTGCGGCGTGCCAAAAAGGAGTGTTGTTTTTTCTTTTCGATCAATTTATAAAAAGCGTTTTCCTGCTGCAAAGCCAAATTTAGATAACGAAAAATAAAGGCACAAAGGGTTAATAATGCAATAAAGACACCTAAGACAAGGTAAAAATTTTCAGGAAATGTTTGCTTTGACAAGGTTGTGTGCGCAGCAGTACCGGTTAGGTAGCCAGGTAGTAAATAAAAAGGTGACCAAGCGATGGCTGAGCACAAATTAAAGCTAAGAAAGCGTAGTTGTGACATGCCTAACATGCCAGCTATTAACGGCAGGACAGGACGGATTGGTCCAATAAAACGTCCGATAATGACGCTTTTTCCGCCATGCTTACTGAAAAACTCTTCGCCAAGCTTTAGTGCTTTTGGGTAGCGTGAAAAGGGCCAGTATTGTCGGAGTGATTGTTTAAAAAAGTGGCCTAGATAAAAACTAAGCCCATCGCCTAGTGCGGCCCCAGCAAAACCAGCACTTAAAACTTCCCATAACGGTAGTGATAAATTACCGGCGAGTACAGCGACCAAAAAAAGTAATAACACGCCTGGAACAACGATACCCGCAAGTGCCAAGGATTCAATAAAGGCAATCAGGGCGATACTAAACATTACCCAGTTTGGGTTGGAGCTTAGCCAGTCGATGATGGGTTGAAAGTCTGCTGCATTCATGGAAGGGTAAGTTTAATAATTATGATGACAGACTCTGTTGTGGCCATTTTTTTGCGCTTCAACCAAAGCAATATTTGCGTCATTAATTAGCTTACTGGCGCTGACATCCTGGTTGTCAGAAACATAAGATGTGCAGCCTAAGCTAACCGTGATTGCGTCAACAATTGGCCAGCTATTCTCTTCGATGGTGCGTCTGATTCTTTCAGCGATCACTAGTACACCGTCGGCAGGGGTGCATGGTAAAAGTAAATAAGCTGTATTCTTGCTGTCACTGTAATCGCTATCACCTGCCCGAATCATCGCTCTCAGTGTTTCAGAAAACTGAACTCGTAAGTTGTTTGCGCTATTAGCACCGTGTAAATCATGAATTTGTGGAAAGTAATCTATTTCTAGTGAAATCAGTGATAGCGGTCTTCCTGTTTGGTCGGCTCTGCATATTTCTTTGCTTAAAGTATCTTCAAGGTGGCGGTAGTTATAAGCCCTTGTTAAAGGGTCGCGTACTTCCAGCGCTACCAGGGTTCGGCTACGGCGTTGATGAAGTTGGGCATAGGTACTGGCGAGACTAATTAGAAAGGTATAAATAGTGGCAAAGGTAAGTGCTGAAATAAAGCCCACTTGCCAGAATAATATTAAGCTTAATGTGCCTGCGGATAAGGCATTGAGCAGAGTCGCCTGGCGGTGAGATAGTGCGATATAACTTAATAAGCCCAAGGGAAATACCCAGTGCTGAACTTCTTCCGGGTGGGTGAAGCTGTCAGCCATGATGACCAGTAAGGCTGTCGCAATAGCCCATAAGCAGATGCGGGATAAAAACTTGGCTTCGGGCGTGAAGCGAGCATAGGCACTGACGCCTAAAAAGAGTAGACATAAAAAACTAGCGCTATAAACCAGCTCAAATAAGCCATAGCGATAATTTTGGATGGCTAATAAAAATAAAATACTCGCACTTAGAAGAAAAAGTGTTGCAAGAAGCCTGGTTTGTAGTTGTTTGTCAGCCATCATTTGCTTGCTTTCTCCGAAGGTTTGGGTGAAGCGCTATCTTTTTTACGGCTTTCTCTTTCTCGATATAGATTTGTCCTATTGCTGCTTTTAACAAGTGTTTCTCTTAGTGCTTGTGCTGCTCGTGCACTTAATGATGTGCTGTCATCATCAATGTTTAGTCCTGATACGCCCACACTAACCGTGATGGCTTCATCATTGATCGCTGTCTTTTTTCGTATTTGAATGCGTAATGCGTTTGCAATTTTTACTGCTTGAGCAGAACTGGTATGAGGCAGCACAATTAAAAACTCATGGTGCTCCCACAAATAATAGCTGTCGAATAAACGCAGGTTTTTGTGTAGCAGTTTGCCGATATTAATGGTGACGGTGTCTTGCTCTTTTGATGATAGTTTTGAGGTGCAAATTGTGTCAATTGCCAAGGCCATTATGGATAACTCGCTGCCTTCGCGTTCGCAGCGTTGGATTTCTTTGGTTAAATCATCATCCAGGTGCTCTCGTATGGCAGCTTTGGTTAAATTATCGGTTCGACGAAGTGGTTTTAGTTGTCGTCGTCTAAGTTCTCTTAAATACACCAAGCTGCAGCTGATACCTAAATAAAGTAGGTAGTTGAGCGATACCTGAATATTCTCTAGTGCCTGTGATGTAGTGCTTAAGGCGATCATCGCAATGAATGAAAAGGCCACGACCAGCCATAGTGCTGCTTGAAAAGGGAAAACAAAGAACACTAACAAGGGGATGAAATAGAGCCAGATTTTTGCACTTTCTATGCCTAAAAATAAACTGACAATGGTAATAAGTCCTAGCGCTACCGAGGTTCTTTTAAACCAAATAAGACTTGGTTGGGCATTTTTGCCATCACTGCTTTTGAAGCGGTTGACGAATAATAGTAAGCAAAGAATAGCCATTTGACCCGCAAAAATAAACTGCCCGTTAATGACGGTTGTGAGGCTTAAAACCCCTGACAAAATAGACGCATATAAATAGGGTTTAGATTGGATTAAAAGTTGATGATCTGTCTGTGACATGATGACTCTGAATAAAAATGACCGTTTAAAATAAGAATGACGGTTCTGGCGATAAATTATTGTTAGATTGAGTTTAGCATAGCGACTGTAAAAGTACTCATACTCAAACTATAATATACGCACAGAGTATCTATGTTGATGGCTTTTGGCTTGGCGGGACAAAACCTTCTGGTGTTTTGCCCTGAAGGTGATATGCAAAAGCAATGATTTCAGCGATAACCCGATAAAGTACTTCTGGGATTTCATCACCTAACTCAAGTTTGGCGAGTATGTTGACTAGCTCGCTATTTTCATAAAGTGGTACGCCGAATTCTTCTGCAATTTTGATGATTTCATCTGCAATACCCGACTCGCCTTTAGCTGTGAGTTTGGGGGCATTAACTTCATCATATTTGAGGGCGATGGCTTTCGTTTGTTTATTCATGCTTTAATGTCCACTAGGCTACGACCCAGTCGGGTTTTGTTTTGTTTTGGTTGGCCTTTTTTGCAGCGTATACCGAGTACTTCCAAGCCTAATTCTGATAGTTTGCTTTGAAAATGGGGTTTTTCGCGATTAATCAAGGCTAAGGTGTCTGGATGATCGGCCCAGATAGTTGATGATATGCTAGGTGGACTTAATTGCACTTGTACATATATTGCGCCTAATTGTTCAAAATTAAATGATAGCGCGAGATTCCATTGAAACTTTTTGTTAGTGTCCTCCTCCTGCTCCTCTTGTGTGTCATCCTCTCGTTCGCTTTCCCTATCAATTCTTACCTCAAAGCTTGAAAATTGGTTGTGTGTGTTGGCGACAGGTAATTCAAAAAACCAGGTTTGAATATTTGTTGTTTCACTTGAATTGTTCTGGGTTTGGTAGAGGCTGTTTAGCTGGTTAAATTGGATGCGATTCAACATGCCCGCCACTAATTTTAATAACTGACCGGTAGTAAATTGCTGTTCGGCTAACAATGCTTCTGCTTTTGTTGTTTGGTTTGTAGGTGATATAGAAAGATGAGGGAAATTAAAGGGTGAGCTGAGTAAATCTAATTGAGCTAGTGCGTCGACATGATTGCGAGGGGGTTGACTGATACTTGTAGGTTTTGTTTTTAGGGCAGCAGTGATCGCTAGAAGTAAAGCTTTTAAATCAGTGTTGCTGTCTTGTTGATCGTTCGTTGAGCTGATTGATTGGCCAGGTGTTGTAGTAGGTGCAGTAGTAAGTGCTGAAATAAATGTAGTAGCTGTAGTAGCTGTAGTAGCTGTAGTAGCTGTAGTAGCTGTAGTAGATGTAGTAGATGTAGTAGATGCCGTTGTAAGTGCTGTTGAAGGTACTGTAGTAAGTGATGGTGAGATCTGTGTTGAGGATGGGGTTGTGGCGCTGGTAGTCGTATTTGTTGGTGGTGTTGCCTTGTTTGATCCCGTCTTAAATTT